>Ga0209755_10000020_pt1 | contig 259204 bp, 232 predicted proteins | sample TergutCo191P1_FD_187301 | JGI IMG/M metagenome (GOLD analysis project Ga0209755, IMG submission 187301) | Cornitermes sp. P1 segment gut microbial communities from Petit-Saut dam, French Guiana - Co191P1 (SPAdes) (version 2) | ecosystem: Host-associated > Arthropoda: Insects > Digestive...
GGGGGGGGGGGGTATATTCGATCTTTACCATAAGACCGTTTCCGCTCTCGCTGATAAAATTAATTTTCGCGCCGATTATCGCCGCTCTTTGTCTGAGACTTTCCATTCCGATACCTTCTTTGCTGCCGCTTAGTCCCACGCCGTCATCAGAAACGCATATCAGTATTCCTTCGTTATTCCGCCGCACTACGAGCATTGCTTTTTTCGCCTTTGAATGTTTCCCGATATTAGTAAATGTTTCCTGCGTCATGCGGTAAAGATGAAGCTGAAGACCTGCGTTTATCCCCGAAAATGACAAATCTTCATCGATAAAAAAACCGCATTCAATTCCTGTTTGTTTCGTAAACTTGTCGCAAATATCCGCAAGCAGTTCCTTAAACGGAAGCCTTGTAAAATCAGGCGGCATAAGCTCCATGCAGATTGCCCTGATTTGGGAGCCTACAGGAAGCTCCATAACCTGCGGCAGTATTACGTCATGAAGCTCGCGCGAAATGCGCTTTCGTTCCAAATCCATTCCTTCTATAATGTGCTGCGAAAAGGAAAGGGTCATACGTTCGCTCTTCTGCGCCTGCTTTTTGAAAAAATATAAAAAGCACATGATTACCATAAGAAAGATAATCGTTATTACATAGAGCCACATCAACTGAAAATAAAATAGCGCTTCTAGCTGCATGGAATTATTGTATCATGTTATGATAAAATAATCTTATGCGTAAAACAATTTTAATGTTCCTGTTATGTGTTTTTGGAACAGCGTTAAATATAATTTTTAACAAGGTATTCGCCGGAAGCGGCATAGGACTTCCTCTGTACATGGACACAGTTCTTACAGTAACGGTTACATTTATAGGGGGGCTTTTCTGGGGCTGTCTTACAGGAGTGCTGACAAATATTATCGGGCATACAATGAGTTTCTGGGGCTGGGAAGGTTATCTTTTTTCGCTTTGCAGTATTTTAACAGCGGTTATAACATGGAAGTTTACCCGCATTTTCCTTTCAGAACTGACTTTTATAAATGATAAAGATAAAATTGAAAACCCGCAAAGCGCCAGCTTTTTTAAGAGCCGCCGCCTTGATAATATCATGAGTAAAATTTTTGTCCTTATGCTTCTTTCATTTATTTTATGTTTCGCAATAAGCATTTTAGGAGGTCTTATCGCTTTTTTTATAGAAATCATTAAAACGCCGTATTCTGAAAATCTTGCGTCGCAGCATTCTGTCTTTTACGGGAGACTTCCGCTTGTTTTAAGGGAAATTGTGTCCCGTATTCCGATTAATATAATCGACCGCATCATTTCAGTTTTCGCAGGTTTTGGTATTGCGTATCTAATCGGGAAAGTTGTGAATAAGGTTAAAGACAAGGTACAGAGATTATAAACAGCTCGTCATATCAAGAACAATTTTATCAATATCAGCGCGGAATTCTTCCCACGAAGGCTTTTTTGTCCATGCGATCGTTTCAAATTCGCTTTGCGGCATACCTTGAAGAATGTCACAGATTGTTGGTATTTCTACACCGCCTTCTTTATGGCGCGCATCACCAATAGCTTGATTCCAATCCACATTTTCGCGAAGAGCGATTTCCCGAATATCCGCTACATCTTTGGCAGCAAAGCGGAATATTGCGGTTAATTTATTTGAGAGCATATTACGAATAGAATCAGTTTGGTAGTAAAGGTCTGTTTTAACTATATCTCCAAACCGGACAGCAACATCGTTTACAAAGTCCAGTTTTAATAAAGTGTCCGATTTACTCCAGCCAACCTTAAAACTTGTAAATGTATTGCTGCTGATAAAATCAATATCTGCGTCCCAGTAAAAACCGTCTTCTTTTAATTTGGAAAAAACCTCTTTAACCTGTTCTAAATAATATTTATCGTCATTCACAAAAAAATCCAGATCATCCGAATATCGATGGTTATAATACGCTCTGCTTAGCGCCGTACCACCGGTTAGAAAAAACCGGACGCCACATTTTTGTATAGTGTTCATCACCCCATCTTGCAGGGGGTAGAGGTTCTCTTCGTAATACTGCGAGGGCAAAATCAAAATGATACCTCCTCTCTTTAGGCCAGATACGCTTTGCGATTTCCGGCGTGTATAGTTCCTTAATGGTTTCTACGCCCCAAAGAGCTACAACATAATGCCACGGGAGTCTTTCTAATGAACGCACAAAAAGTTTATCCCGGGTAAAAGCGCCTGATGTTTCAAGCCTGCCTTCAATAACTTCCAGCATATCCTCATGAGTATCAAGATAGTCCCAGTTGAGATTCCGCATGAGTTTTAGCTTTTCGTCATTTGTTAAGTGCATCATATCTATTTATAGTATAAAAGGCAAACACAGAGCGGTCAACACTACGCACTACAGCTTCGTGTCATACCGCCGGTTTTGGCATTACTTATGTGATTGGGAAATTTGTCAATAAAGTAAAAAAAGCGCCTGATACCCGAAGGCATTAGGCGCAATTGGACACTTTTTCGCATACGCATTTAGCGCTTAACACCGTTTGCGTATGCAGTTTTTGCTTAAATTTATATTTATTTAATTAAGCCAACCTTGTTCATCAATTTTTAGCTTATTAGGATTTTCGTCTTTGTCTAATATGATGTTCCCTGTTCTTTCTGTCCCGCCAACAGTAACATAATATTTACAAATTTGAGTACCGATCATACTCCATGATATATTTTTAGCAGTAAAAGAGTGCGTTCCGCCTGCTGCGATGGATATTGTACCGCTTTCATATAAAACATGAGCTTCCTTGTTATCTACAATGGCTGTTATTTTGATGTTTGTCAGAGCGGCAGAGTTATTGTTTGTTACAGTAACGCCTATTGAATTGCCATCATCTTCTTCACCGCAAGCAGTAAACCCGAACCCAACTATTGCCACCATGACAATAATTCCTAATAATTTCTTTACGTTTTTCATTTGAAAAACCTCCATAAAAATAAAATTAGTATAATTGTCAACCCAATATGTAAATTCTGTCATGAGTAATTATTCACGGAAAATCGTGAATAATTTCACGAGTTGAGTAGCGGCTGGCAAGAGGTGCGGTTGCGATAACAGTACGCCATGGATAGAGCGGTTCAATTTTTATTAACGATTTGCATCACGATAGAAATTTTCATGCGGACCTATAGCTATAAATGTAAGAGTCTCGTTTTCCAATTTATAACCTATCAAGGTTAAAAAACCCAGACATTTATATTTATGAACTCTAAGCCAAGATAGATCGCCGTGTTTTTGCTCTCCAATTTCAGGATTTGCAATTATTTTTTTAATGGCATCGTTTGTTTCCGGCAGTTGGTTAGGGAACAGTTTTTTATATGATTTTGAAAATCTATTGGATTGCTCTACTTGCATTAAATTTGCCTGAATTCAAATGGCATTACATTACCATTATCTAATTCAGCTTTTCCAATTAATGCATCTTCTATAAAGGTATAAGGTAAATCCGGGTTTTCCTCCGCTATTTTTCCGATACGCGCCCAATGTTCAATTTGCATAGATAAAGAACGTGTATATACAGAGGCGTATTTACTTGCTTCGAGTATCATTTCATTTGAAAGTTGAATCGTTGTTTGTGCCATAACAACATTATCGTAATAAAAAATTAAGTTGTCAATAATAGGAGAAAGTTATAAGTACAGTGACAACAGCCGCCCGGGTTCACCGATTTTGGGAATGCGTATGTGATAAGGAAGATGGATAATTTTTCAAGTTTTAAATTCTTCCTTTCATTGTCCGGCGGAACTGTATTTCCCCAGCTGCATCAGGGCGACTTTAGGATTGGTGACCACTAAAGGCCCTGAGATGCAGCCGCCCTGACAGGACATTACTTCAACAAGGTTGGGTGTGTCTGCGGCGTGCGGCTGTTCCCCGGCGAAAATTTTGCCGAACTCGGACAGGCGTTTTATTCCGGCTTTATCAAGGCCGTCGATGATTGCTTCTTTTAAAAGCGATTGATCTTTAAGCCGCGCCTTTACTGCCTGCGCCACGCCGCCGGATTTGGCGAAGTTCCTTCCGCTTGAAGTAGGCAGTTTTTTTCCCGGAACGGATTCCGCTTTTGCTACGTCAATGTTTTTGGCGACAAACAGGGAACCGATTTCTTCAATGGAAATGACATAATCTACAAGATCATCGTCCATGCCTTCCTGCCGTTTGGCAAGACACGGCCCGATAAAAACTGTAATGCAATCAGGGTATTCTTTTTTCGCGATTTCAGCGGCGTAGTGCATCGGGGTATGGGTTGTGGAAATGCAATCCGCAAGCTGCGGCACATGCAAGCGCACTGCCCGCACATAAGCGGGACAGCATGAAGTTGTCATCATTTTATCGCCCTGTTTTATACGCTCTTCGAATTCCTGCGCTTCTTTGTCTGCGGTGATATCCGCGCCGAGCGCTACTTCCACCACGCCTGAAAAACCGCAGGCAAGGAGCGCGCCTTCAAGCTGACCGCTTTCAACGCGGAATTGAGCGGCCGCTGCGGGGGCGTACATGGCGACAACTTTTTTACCTGCCATTATGTGTTTAACCACGTCAAACAACTGACTCTTGTCCACTAACGCGCCGAAGGGACATTCTCTCATACAGTTGCCGCAGGCGATGCATTTTTGGTAGTCTATGCGTTCCTTGCCGTTTTCGTTTTTGGTAATGGCTCCGACAGGACAGGCTTCTTCGCAGGGAACAGGAATTTTGATGATCGCTTTATAAGGACAATTTTGCAGACACAAACCACAGCTTACGCATTTGCTTCCATCGATCCAAGACCTTCCCTCTTTAATTTCAATCGCTTTCTTGCCGCAGTTTGTAAGGCACGGACGCGCAAGGCAAGCCTGACAGGCATTGGTCACCATAAAATGCGAACGCACGCAGGCATTGCACGCTTCGTCAATTACTGTGTGAATCGGCCAGATTGGTTTCTCACGCGCAAGAGCTTCTTTAGCGTATTCAGAAATTCGTTTTTCGTCATTGTAATCTTCAAGGCTCCATCCAAGCCGGGCGATCACGCGCTGGCGGATTATTTCCCTGTCATGGTAGATGCAGCAGCGGATTGACGCGCTCCCAAGCGGAGCAAGTTCTTTTGGTATGTTATCAACGTCTTCGTCAAGTCTGCCTTCAAGTTGAATCTTTGTCAGACGCACAAGTATTTCACGTTTAAGCCTGTGGGCGTTGTTGTTCATGTTAAGCATTTTGAAGCCTCTGGCTTTCGGCCTCCAGCGTTCTAAGACATTCTATGATTTTTTGGACGCTTGCCTGTTCAATTATTTGACCGTCAACCTGCGCAAATGGCGCGTGATCAGCCTGCGCTCCTTCGTATTCGCTGCGGTTGCAGATGCCGCTGCATGGAGAGCCTTCAATTTCCGTAACGGCTTTAAGATCATCGGGAAGATTTTCTTCCAAAAGCAGAAGTTCCGAGCCGCCCATCACAAAACAGGCAGTGCCGGTGCATATGGTCACTTTGTGTTTTTTCATAAACTCACCTTTTTTATATTAAAATTATTTTACTATTTTTTTAGGTTTATTTGTGCGGAGGTTCTTCATTTTATACTGTATGTACCGCAGCAGATAAGGACAATCGGGCTGCCATTTCCTTGCGAACCATTGCTCCGATTATATGAGATGGTGTCTTACCTGTGGCTTCGGCGAGAGCATGGACATAGTTTGCAGTTACTGTATCAAGGCTTTCCAGCAAAAGCCGTTGACGTGCAAACATGCCGGGACGTGAAAAATTTACCGCAGGGGTTTCCTGTGTCCATTTTTCGTCCAAAGCGGCGTATTCTTCATCGGTTAATCGCGGCATAATTACTCCTCCAAACCTAATTTAACAATCCATTTTTTGCGGCATTCCATGGCATGGAATACTAAAGCGGTTTCGTCCTCAAGTTCATGGTACATAACTTCCAGAAGTATATTGACGGCACGATCAAACCCAATGGCAATACGAGTAGTCTCATCACCTTCTTCTACAACACCATCAACCAGATAGCTGTTCAGTACCCGGCGAATATCTTCTTCGGTGAACCCGTGCCTGAATGCTGATGGAACGAATTCTATCTTTAGTCCCATTAATATAAATTATCACACTTCTGTCTTGCCTGCAACCAAGGCAGATAAACTCTAAAGCGCTATACAAAAACCAACTATTTATAACCGCCAATGTTTTAAGAAGATTAACAAAATAGAAAATGAACTTGGTAATAAAACAGGAAATATATCAAACCCAAGCGCCGATTCTTAAAAATATTTTATAATTATTTCTTTGCGGAATTTATCTTTGAGTAAGGCGGCGATGCGCTTTACCACATTGCGCCGTATGTCAAGCTCCACAGGCATATTTGGATCCTGATGGGCTTCGTTGATTGCGGTTCCTACGATAAAAGTAATCCTGTCGCTTTCCATAAATAAATTCATCATGCGGGTCGCGGCGTTCTGCTTTAAGGCGGTATCAGTTTCGCTGTAATGCTCAAGCATTTCCGAAACCGCCCCCAAAGTGATAATGCCTTCTGTAACCAAATCCGCGCCTTCCATATCCGACCAGGGGGGAATGTTTCTGTCGTAGCTTTTCATATTGACTTTGATTTCTTTCCCCAGCTGTTCGCTTATGATGTTGGCGGTAGTTCCCCCCGATAATATTTTTTTTCCGGTAAATGAAGCGAAAATACCGGCCATCTCAGAAACGCTTTCGCGGTGCATCGGAGGACCTGTAAGCACCATCATGTCTCTTGGTTTTCTAAAATATACAACGCCGCAGGAAATATCGTCCTTTGGTTTTCCGATGTCAAAAAACGAAGCCTGCTGGACGATGGAGTGGGAAAGATCCCGTGCGCTTACCTCCGGGTTTCGCATAACTTGATCAAGGGCGAAGTTATGCGCTTTTTTCGCTGTCCAGCCGAACGGGTTTACTTTTGTGCCCATGCCTGCCTGGCTTACACCGTCGGAAAAATAAATCAGCCGGTCGCCGTGCTGTGCGGTAAAACTGGAATAAAATACCGACGTGTCGTTCTTTGGCCCTGTTGTCTTGTTCTGCCGCTGGAAGGCGTTTTTTTCTTTTTCAAGCTCTACAACAGTCTTTTGCCGGATAAGAATGCAGGGCGGGTTATCGTATTCCAAAACCTTAACTGTCGCGTCCTGCGAAATATCAATCAGTGTGAATGTCGCGTAACTGATTCCGCGCTCGCTGCACACGGGCAGAGTGTTCATTATGATTTCGGACGCGCGTTTTATGGGAATGTTAAACGAAATGAATTTAACAGCCATTGTCGCTGTAAGACAGGCAAGCACTCCCGCTTTTATTCCCGAGCCAAGCCCGTCTGAAAGGGCTGTAATCACCCTTCCGTCGCCCGGATTTTTTTGCGTGATGAACATATCCCCGGGGGAATTTTGTTTGTGTTTGCAAAGCTGAGAGTATTCAACTTCGATAAAGGTATCTTTGATCATTAAGTTGGCAGCGTTATCGGTTAAGCTGCCGCGGGAACCTTCGGCTACCGATGTTTCAGGCATCGTGATCTTCCTCTTCCGCGGTGTATGATTCTATAATGGAGTTTAAGATGGCTTCCGACTCCGCAGCGTTTTCACCTAACAGGAAAGCGATTTGCTGTGTAACGGCGGCGTTCTTTTTGATAACTTCCTGCGCCCGTTCAACAGTTTTATCAATGCGCACTCTTGGCTCTGTGATGTCGTCCACTATGCCTGCTGCGGTCTCGCCTTTTTCTATGGCAAATACTTTTATATGGAATATTCTTTTTCCTTCCCTGACATCGCACTGTACCTGATCGGGACCGTTCAGTTCGATAACAGATTTAAAATGCGACGCAAAAGGCGCGATTTTGGTCAGGTCCGCTCCTTCCAACCCCGGAATGTCGGCATATAATTTTTCTGTTTCCTCTCCCATGATGCGGGCAAAGGGTTCATTGCAATCGATAATTTGAAGGTCTTTGTTTACAATGACCGCTCCTGACGGAGTTGATTTCATAATACCGTTAGCTGTTTGGCTTGCAAGCTGGCGCATATATGAAGCGCACATTGATTTTTCCGCCCAGCCGTTTAAAAGCGCTACGGCTAAATCGCGGCAGGTGTCATAACCGCAGCTTCCGCAGTTGTGGCGGTCGGCAAGGTTGGACTTGCCCACCAAATGCAGCGCCTCCGCGATTTCCTGTTCCGAATAAACAGTGATGGGCAGCGCGTTAAGGGGGTAATCCGCTTTTATCGGGGGCGAATTTGAAAGGATTGAATTATCGAGAGTGTCGTCCGCGCCGCCTGCATAACTTCGCAGGCGCGTATTGCGGATAATTCCCGGCAATGCGGCGGACATACCGGGACCGTTTATGCAGCCGCCGGAACAGGCAAGCAGTTCCAAAAACAAAGGTTTTTCAAGAGCCTCAGGTTCAAAGCCCGCTAACAGTTTTTTTACAGCGCCAATACCTGACATACAAACCGTATCGATTTTTTGAGCGGCATCAGCTGCGGATACAGCCTTTGACATATACGCGCTGAAGGCGGTTATCTCCCCGCCTTCAACCGGGAAGAACGCGCCCTTTGCGCTGCGGCGCGGCTGGAAAACACAATCGGGCGAGACAGAAACGCTTTCGGGTGTTATGTGCTCTTTTTCCAGCCATTCGGCAAGTTCCTGAAACGTAAGGGCTGCGTCAATATCGTTTTCAAAAAGGTCAGCTTCATGCTTTTTGGCGAAGCACGGACCGATGAATACGACCGCTGTATCTTTTCCGTAGTGTGAATGAAGAAAGCGGGCGTGTGTCAGTAAAGGCGACGCGTGAGAAGAAATATACTGCGCAAGGTTTGGCTTGTAAAGTTTGACAAAAGCTACAATGGCAGGACAGGCTGAAGAGATCATAAAGCGCGGTTTATCGCTGACATTCATTAGTTCGCGCGCTATTTGAGCTGAAAGAAAATCCGCGCCAAGGGCTGTTTCCGATACTGCGGAAAAACCAAGCTGCTTAAGGGCAGCGATAATTGTTTCGCTTGTCCAGCCGGGAAGGTCTGAAACAAAAGAAGGCGCAAGGGAAACTACTGCCCTCCTGTTTCCGGTGAGCAGCAGCTTTACTGTTTCAACATCGCTGCGGTAACGCTTCGCGTTGGTGGGGCAGTTTTTCACGCAGCGTCCGCAGCAGATACAGCGTTCGTACATGATATGCGCCTGTCCCTTTACTACTTTGATAGCCTTCACAGGACACATGCGGATACACTTGTAACAGTCAAGACACTTTTCGTATACCGTATGAACCGGCGCTTTTTTCTTTATCAGACTCATAACGAAAGCCCCAGTTCCTGCGCGATAACCGCGCATACACTCTGATCCGAAACGCCGGAAATGAGCTTGTCATTGATCATTATATTGGGACCCTTGGAGCAATTACCGCTGCAAAGGCAGCCTGCCACTTCTATTCTATCTTCGAGTTTATGCTCTTCGATAAATTGCGTGACCGCTTCGGCGGCAGCCTGATTTCCCTTGCCGAAACAAGAACTCCCCATGCAGACAGTGATTTTATCCATATCCTCCATATCCGCATCCCCTTCTTATTTTAACTTTTTCGCGACTTGTTCCTCAAAGAATTTTTTGGTGTCTTCAGGTTTGAGCGAGTGGTACGCGTCGTCTACCGTAACAGAGACGCCTGTTTGGCATTTGCCCATGCAGAACGCGCCTGCCAACTCAACTTTATCGCCGCAATTTTTCTGCGCTATAAGGTATTGAAGTTCATCTACTATTTTTGCCGCGCCTTTTACATGGCAGGCGCTGCCGATACAAACCGTTACTTTCATAAACGCTCCCTTTCTAGTGTTATTCTGAAACTTCAGTTTCAGAATAACTTCCTATTAAAATAGCATTTTTTAGGGTTTACCCTGAAAAATGCAAGACATGTGAGGCAACTAACTCGAACCGAAGGTTCGCTGTTGCCTCACATGTCATTGATATTCAACTACGTTTGCCCAGCTTAAAAGGAATTCCTTTTCTTCATTCCTTGCGCTGGGAAGACGCGAAGCCGCGGCAATGGAAAGCCATTTCTGCACGAGCTGTTTGGGTGTATCGCTCTTTTTGCAAAAGAGCGCAAGATACTTCTCCGCCATGCTGATATTACCCGACAGCCAGAACAACATATATGTATGCGCCGCGTCCGCAAGAGGGCTGCCCTGGGAAGCGTGAGACCAGTCGATTATGTACACCTCATTCTTTTCGGTTATTACAATGTTGCTCGGGTTAAAATCGCCGTGGCATAGCTTTGTGTCTTTCGGCATACCGGCAAGTCTTCCCAAAAGCTCGTACTTGCAAGTGGCGTCAAGATCAGAAGTTTTAATTTTTCTTTCCATTTTTTCGGCAAGAAGCGGAAGCCAGCTTGCGCTGTAGGTGTGCATATCAAGCTGAATATCCACAAAGCGTTCAATATATTCCTGAGCCTTGTCTTTGTTTTTTTCCATAAGGCGGTCAAGCGAAGTGCCTTCAACATAGTCCCAAACAATTGCCCACTTGCCGTTGATTTGCGTAACTTCAAACAACTTTGGCACTTTCAGTTTTGTTTCGCCTACCGCGGCAAAGTTCAAGGCTTCGGACATCGCGCGCGGAGCTGTGTATTCTTCGCCTAAAAGTTTGATAACCTTGTCGCCGTCCCGGTAGATTGTTTTTGATGTACGGACTGAGATTACTTTATCGAGTTTATAGTTACCCATTACACCTTCTCCTTCTTTCCGTAGAAAGCGTTAAGATACATTTTTTTGATTTCTTCGATTAGCGGATAACGCGGATTGGCGCCTGTGCATTGATCGTCAAAAGCCTGCTCGCTCATTTCGTCTAAACGCGCAAGGAAATCTTTTTCGTCGATGCCGTAATCTTTGATGGTCTTCTTGATGCCGATAGCGTCTTTGAGTTTTTCTACAGCCTCAATAAGTTTGTCGAGTTTTTCCTCGTCATTCTTGCCGCCAAGCCCCATAGCTTCCGCAATTTCCGCGTAACGTCTTAAGGTTTTTGGGTGATCATATTGAGGGAAAGTTCCCATTTTGGGAGGAACTTCAACAGAGTTAAAGCGTAGCACTTCCGAAATCATCAGAGCGTTGGCTACACCGTGCGGCAGATGGTGGAACGCGCCGAGCTTGTGCGCCATCGAGTGACACACGCCAAGGAAGGCGTTAGCAAAAGCCATGCCTGCGATTGTCGCGGCGTTTGCCATTTTTTCGCGCGCCGTAATATTCGCGGCTCCTTCGTTATACGCTACGGGCAGCCACTGGAAACAAACCTTCAACGCCTGAATCGCAAGACCGTCAGTGTAGTCTGTCGCCATTATCGAAGCGTAAGCTTCCAATGCGTGGGTAACCGCATCAATACCGGAAGCGGATGTCAAACCCTTGGGGGCGTTCATCTGCATGTCAGCGTCTACAATTGCCATGTCAGGCATGAGTTCGTAGTCAGCTAACGGGTACTTCATTCCAACGGTTTCGTCTGTGATAACAGCGAAAGGCGTCACTTCGCTTCCGGTTCCGGCGGAAGTCGGGATCGCGATAAAGTACGCCTTCTCGCCCATTCTTGGGAAAGTGTAAACGCGCTTTCTGATATCCGCGAAACGCATCGCCATATCGGCGAAATCTACATCCGGGTGCTCATACAATACCCACATGATCTTTCCTGCGTCCATTGCGGAACCGCCGCCGAGGGCGATTATAACATCGGGGTTAAAAGCGCTCATTTGCTTCGCGCCGATTTTAGCGCAGCCGAGTGTCGGGTCGGGGGCTACGTCGAAGAATGTATCGTGGACTATGCCCATCTGGTCGAGTTTATCAGTGATGGGTTTGGTATAACCGTTGCTATAAAGGAACTGGTCTGTGACGATGAACGCCCGCTTTTTTCCCATTACATTTTTTAATTCATCAAGAGCGACCGGAAGGCAGCCCTTCTTTATATACACCTTTTCAGGTGCGCGGAACCACAGCATATTTTCCCTCCTTGCCGCCACCGTTTTAATATTTAGAAGATGCTTTACGCCGACATTTTCCGAGACGGAGTTGCCGCCCCACGATCCGCATCCCAGCGTAAGCGACGGCCGCAGTCTGAAGTTGTAAAGGTCGCCGATGCCGCCGTGAGCTGACGGCGTATTAACCACAATACGGCAGGCTTTCATCTTGTTTGAGAAAGCGGCGAGCTTTTCAATATCGATCTGCGCATTAAGATAAATGCTGGCGGTGTGACCGTAGCCGCCGTCTTTTACCAGGCGGTCGGCTTTTTCCAATGCCTCTTCAAATGTCGCGGCTTTGTACATTGCCAGTACCGGGGAAAGTTTTTCGTGCGCGAACTCTTCAGACAATTCCACGCTTTCTACTTCGCCGATAAGAATCTTTGTTGCATCAGGTACCTTTACACCCGCAAGCTCTGCGATCTTCGCCGCTTTCTGTCCGACAATTTTCGCATTAAGCGCGTGGTTAACGATGATCGTTTTGCGTACTTTTTCGGTTTCTTCCGGATTAAGGAAATAACAGCCGCGCTTTAAAAACTCAGCTTTTACTTTGTCGTAAACAGAAGAAAGGACAACCACGGACTGCTCGGAAGCGCAGATCATGCCGTTATCAAAAGTTTTAGAATGAATGACTGAATTGACAGCTAACAGAATGTCCGCGCTTTCAGCGATAATTACGGGGGTGTTTCCCGCGCCGACGCCGATTGCGGGCTTGCCTGAAGAATACGCCGACTTGACCATGGCAGGTCCGCCTGTCGCGAGAATGGTGTCCGCTTCCTTCATCACTGTGTTTGTCATTTCAAGGCTTGGCTCGTCTATCCAGCCGATGATCCCTTCGGGCGCTCCTGCTTCCACCGCAGCATCCAGTACGATCTTCGCCGCTGCGTTAGTGCAGCCTTTGGCGCGCGGATGCGGAGAAATGATGATGCCGTTACGTGTTTTAAGGCAAATGAGCGTCTTAAAAATCGCTGTGGACGTGGGGTTAGTGGTAGGTATTACCGCTCCCACAAGACCAATGGGTTCAGCGATCCGCGTAAAGCCTGCCGCAGGATCGTCTTCGATAACGCCGCAGGTTTTTTCGTTACGGTAGGCGTTGTAGATATATTCGGAAGCGTAAAGATTTTTAATCACCTTGTCTTCAACAATCCCCATGCCGGTTTCAGCCACCGCCATTTTTGCAAGCGGTATCCGCTGCTTTGCCGCCGCCCGCGCCGCCGCGAAGAAAATCTTGTCTACCTGTTCCTGGCTGAATGTCGCGTACGCTTCCTGAGCTTTACGGATTCTTGCAAGGCACAGGGACAGGCTTTGCGGGTCTTTTACCGGCTCGTATCTGGTCTCTGCCATTATTTCACTCCTTTTGCCCTGAAAGGCAAATAATAATCTTGTTGATTCGTTTCTGTTTATATTGCGTTTGTGTTACAAACAGACTCTAATTTGTTAATTTTACTATATAGCGTGCTATTTGTCCAATATTCTTAAATAAAGCACATGCTTGCGGATTTCTGCGTTTTTATATAAATCATATCGCCTAATATTAATATTAAAGAGAACAAACTACAGTTATTCTTAAGACAGCAAAGCTATCCTAAGAATAACCAAGCCGCGCAGCTTACGCTACTTTAAACCGTTCTACTTCCCTCATTAATGTTTCAACCTTTTCGTGGTTGGTTACCGTTAAATCGTTTACCTGATTCACGGCGATATTAATCTGGTCCGCGCCGGAAGCCATCTCGTTCATGCCGCCTGTAATTTCCTGCGTAATAATTTCAAGATTTTTACCTTCCTTAATTACTTCTGTGGAACCTGTGCGCATTTCTTCGGATTCGCTCTTAACATGCTGTGTAATGTCATTAAGGCTTCCAACGGCTTCAAGCACCTGCTTGCTTCCCTGACTTTGCTCTTCCATCGCGTTGCGGATATTTTCTTCCTGTTCCGAAACTGTTTTTATGTGCTCGTCAATCGTTTCAAATTTTTGAAGAACGTCATTTGTTGACTGAGTAATCTTATCGATGGATTCTTTAATCTTCTTCAAAACAGTGCTGATGGTTTTTGACTGCGCGGATGAATTTTCCGCGAGCTTGCGGATTTCATCGGCGACAACCGCGAAGCCCTTTCCCGCTTCCCCCGCATGAGCCGCTTCAATCGCGGCGTTCATTGAAAGCAGGTTTGTCTGGCTCGCGATATTTTCCATAACTGCGTTAATTTCCAAAAGGCCTTCCGACTCGCGGGTAATTTCCTGTATGTCCTGCGCTACATCCTGAAGGCTCGATCTTCCCACTTCAGAAGCGGTTGTAAGCGAGTTAACATTTTCCTTGTTCTTTACAAGAGTGTTTGTAACCGATTGAACGTTCGCGAGCATCTGCTCAATGGCGGAAGATGACTGCGAAACTGAAGCTGTCTGTTTTTCAACCTGCTGGTTAAGCCTTTGAATGTTATTTGTGATCTGTTCCATTGTCGCGTTAGTTTCTGAAACGCTTGCGCTCTGGTTTATCGCCCTTCCCTTTATGCTCTGTATATTGGCTGTTATCTGATTTATCGCCGCGGCTGTTTCTGTCATGTTAGACGAAAGATTTGTGCCTACCTTCGCAAGTTCCGATGCCTGTTCTTTTATTACTTTAATAAGATTCTTAATTTTTTCCAAAGTAGCGTTAAGGAAACGGCTCATGTTTCCGATTTCATCATTGCTTTTCGCTTCGATGGATTGGGTAAAGTCACCATCGCCGATAAAAGCCAAAACTTTTTCCATTGATTTAATGGGAGCTGTGATGGAACGGGATACAAAGAAGATGATAACCGTAATAACCGCGAGTATAACAACGCCTAGTATTATTAAAATCATTGTCATCTGCTGAACTTCCGCCATTACGGTGTTATATGGAACAACAGTTACCGCCATCCAACTGTCCTCGTCGTCTCCGATAGCAAACGGACGTGTTAAAACAATCATTTTGGCGTTATGTTCTTTCGAATCTAATGTTTCATTAAAGACAGTTCCGTTTTTTAATGACTGCAATAAAGCGCCCATTCGATTCGTGAACAATCCGCTTGCCTCATCTTCTATCTTCTTTCCAAGACGATCTTCGTGAGGATGTGAAACAATTAAACCGCCGCTTGAATAAATAGCGGCATATCCGTCTCCGAACGGTTTTATTTTTATTATCATAGATTGAATATCTGTCAGTTCAAGGTCTACACCGGCTACGCCGATGGTTCTTCCGTTCTGGATAATCGGAACGGTGACGCTTGTAATTAATACCTGTCTGCCGCCGATATTTTCATAATAAGGCTCAACAAGATATTCCCTGCCGGTTCTTAATGAGGTAGTGTAATATTCAGCATTGGCATAACCTTCAAGCGCCGACAGTCCTATTACTCCGTTATCATTAGTCCAGTAACTTATAAACCTTCCTGTAGAATCGCTTCCGGGAGTGTTCACAAAGTCTGCGTCTCTGCCGTCAAGAGCGTTTGGCTCATAAACCACCCATGCCCCTACAAAATCCGGATTCTTTTTCATCAGGCTTCTAATCATATAGTTAACTTCATCACGTCTTGTTTCTACGGTGGTAATTTCGTCAATATAAATCATAAGATTTACCAAAGACCGCATTTCATCTAAAGGCACTTCCAGAAACGTCTTAACCTCTTTTGCGGTTAAATCGGTTATATTTCCGGCGTTTTCGTCCGCTAAAGCTGAAATTTGGCTTGATGAAAACAAAGTGGCGGCAACAGTCAGCCCGCCTATACCAACCAGATTTACAAGAGAAATAATTAAGATAAGTTTAATCCCGATTTTCATAAAAACCTCCAATGTAATTCCAAAAAAAAGCGTCCGCCTGAGAGCAAAGGACTACAATCCGCAAGCTTTACCCGCAAATTCATCCTGCCATTCCAGCGAACGCCTTTGTTCTGATCTAATTATATTATACAAGGGTTTTTTTTGCAAATATTTAGTTTATTAAACAATTATTAATGGTAATTAGTTAATCAAAATAGAAAAAATCAAATAAATACAACATGGTAATTATTAATATATACCATATTATAGTAATATTTTTCTTTTTGCAGTTTGCGCGGCTCGCGTTAAAATTTCCGCGCGCTATTTTAATTCAGCAACCGCTTCAATTTCCACAAGCGCGCTCTTGGGTAATGCGTGTACCGCTACGCAGGAGCGGGCGGGTTTGCATGTAAAATGGGCGGCGTACACTTCGTTAAACACAGCGAAGTCAGCCATGTCGGTTAAGAAGCAGGTCGTCTTTATAACATGATCAAGATCGCTGCCTGCGGATGTTAAAACAGCTTTTAAATTTTTTATCACCTGCTCGGCTTGTTCTTTGACGCCGCCTTTTACAAGTTCGCCTGTAGACGGTAAAATGGGAATCTGTCCCGATGTGAATATCAGGCTGTCCTGATTGCGGCAGCCTGTTTCTATCGCGTGCGAATATGGGCCAATCGCAGCCGGAGCTTCGTTGGATGTAATTATTTTCATGGCTTATAGTATCATATTGATAATTATTTATTAAAGCCCGAAAATAATTTTTATTACCTATTGACAAAATCAAAAATTCCCTGTAAAACATAGTAAACATATATGTAAACTATATAAAAGAAAGGAGACCATTATGAGAGCGGAAAAAATCACGGATCTTGTCGGAAATACGCCGATTGTAAAACTCAATAAAATCAACAAGGGCGGGGCGGCTATTTATGTAAAGCTTGAAAGCTTTAACCCGATGCACAGCGTCAAAGACCGTATAGCGCTTGCCATGATCGAAGCGGCGGAAAAAGAAGGACAGATAAAGCAAGGGACAGTAATTATCGAGCCGACAAGCGGTAATACGGGAATCGGTCTTGCGTTTGTCGCGGCAGTTAAAGGATATAAAGTCATTTTTACAATGCCCGAAACGATGAGCGTTGAAAGACGGAAACTTTTAAAAGCGCTCGGGGCGGAGCTTGTGCTGACAGAAGGCGCGAAGGGAATGAAAGGAGCGATTGCAAAAGCCGAAGAACTTGCGGCTTCCACAGCGAATTCATTTATGCCGCAGCAGTTTAATAATCCGGCAAATCCCGCAGTTCACGAAAAGACGACCGGCCCAGAAATCTGGAATGATACAGACGGAAAGATCGATATTCTTATCGGCGGGGTCGGAACAGGCGGAACATTAACCGGAGCGGGAAAATTTTTAAAGTCAAAAAAATCTTCCGTTAAAGTGATTGCTGTTGAACCGTCAGCTTCGCCTGTTTTATCGGGCGGCCAGCCAGGGCCGCACAAAATTCAAGGTATCGGCGCGGGCTTTATTCCCAAGGTTTATGACGCGTCGGTTATCGATGAAGTTTATCAGACTGACGATGTAAAAGCAGGAGCGGCGGCGCGCCTTCTGGCGAAAGAAGAAGGAATACTTACAGGCATTTCGTCAGGCGCGATTCTTGACACTGCGCTCGAAGTAAGCAAAAGAGCGGAGAACAAAGGCAAAACAATTGTCGCTGTCCTTCCCGACACCGGCGAGCGTTATCTGTCAACATGGCTGTGGGAAGAATAGAATTAAAAGATATTGACATCATGTTGTTATCACTATAGTCTTAAAATGTATATTTCAAAGGAAGTGGGGTGCGGAATTTATATTCTAAGGAATATGATTCCAAATCCCCCGCTAGCCCGTAACTGTAATTGGGAAGATTCCATCAAAAGCGGCCACTTGCCGGCAAATAAAAATGCCGGCTGGGAAGGCCGGTGGAAGAACCGCCCGTAAGCCAGGAGACTTTGGTATGCGCCGGCAGCTTTAAGCAGCCGTAATTTTTTCAGGGTTCGGGGATAAGCCTGTGAAAAGCCGTTTGTTTATCGGTGTCCGCATCGAATTTACTTTTAAATAAAAGAATCTCCCGGTTTAAAGAGTAAACGGTCTTTTGCGCTGATCTCTAAATGCAGAACTTTTAATTACTTTTAAAGGAGATCAAAATGATCAATAGAAAAAAAAGAAAAAAACACATCTATGAAAAAAACATCAGCATTGTTTCAAGGCTGACAGTTTTGGCTGTGATTTTCACAGTATGCGCCGGCATAGCCTTTGCGGGCGGCGGCAGGAATAGTTCTTCCGGCGCAAACACGGCGGCAAACGCGCGTCCCGCCACAGACAGGGAAGGTTACGCCATTACACTGCCGCAGAACATCAACAAAATTGTATCTATCGGGCCGTCCAACACGGAAATTCTGGCAGGATTGGGCTTTGGCGGCAAAATAATCGCGGCTGACACATATTCATCCGGTGTCGCCGGGCTTTCGTCTAACGTTCCCGCAACGCTCGATATTTTGTCGCTTGACGCGGAGTATATCATCAATTTAATGCCTGATATTATTTTCATTACAGGCATGGCAAGGGGCGGCAGTGAAGATAATCCGCTTGCGCTTGTTTCCGCTGTAGGCATTACTGTAATTTATATGCCGACCAGCGTCAGCATTGCGGCGATTATGGAAGACATACGGTTTATCGCGGCGGTAATGGATGCGCGCGAAGCCGGAGACAGGCTTGTTTCAAACATGCAGGCGGAAATAGACAAAATCAACCGGATAGCAGCGGGTATCAGAGAAAAAAGAAAAGTTTACTTTGAAATTTCCGCGGCTCCGTGGATGTACAGTTTCGGCTCGGGAACTTTCCTTAATGAAATGATTGAACTAACAGGAGCGGTTAATGTTTTTAAGGATCAAACAAGCTGGATTTCCGTATCGGACGAAGCGCTTCTTGCGGCTAACCCCGATGTAATTCTAACTTCTGTTGATTACCTTGATGATCCAATAAATGAAATTCTGCGAAGACCTGGTTTTGGCGCAATCACAGCAGTGCGGAACAGGAATGTATTCAGAATTGATACAGCGTCAAGCAACCGTCCGAGCCAGAACATTATCAAAGCGTTAAACGAAATCGCAAGGGCTGTGTATCCTGAATATTACAGATGAAAATAAAGGTAATTTTAGCGGTTTGTATAAGCGTTATCGCGATACTTCTTGGAATCGCCATAGGCAGCGTATACATACCGCCTGTTAACATTCTGCGCATCATCGCCCATAAAGCGTTCGGGTTTAATCTTGGCGAACACATCAGCGCGGCTCATTCGGCAATTGTATGGAATCTCCGCCTGCCGCGCACGTTACTCGCTTTTTGCGCCGGGGCGGCGCTTTCCGTAAGCGGTGCTGTAATGCAGTCGGTCCTGCGGAATCCTTTGGCTTCGTCCTACACTTTAGGCGTTTCGTCAGGGGCGTCCCTTGGCGCGTCTTTGGTGATTTTCATGGGAGTGAATCTGCCGTTTCTTTCCATGCTGACGCTTCCGGTACTGGGATTCGTCTTTGGTCTTGGAACCATTTTGATTGTCATGGCGATCTCAAGACAGCTTGACGCGCGCATGGAAAATCACACCATAATTTTAACCGGAATGATTTTCGCGCTTTTCATAAACGCGGTCACTACACTAATGTTCGCGCTGTTCCGCGAAGGAATGCAGCGCATGATATTCTGGCAGATGGGAAGCTTTTCCCTGCGGGACTGGCATTCTGTGTACATTCTCGCTCCTGCCGCGTTAGCCGGCGTTTTATTCACATCACGCTTTAAATGGGAACTTGACGTAATGACTTTCGGCGAAGATAACGCTCAGGCTGCCGGCGTGAATGTCCGCAAAGTTAAGCTTATATTGCTCATAACGGCCGCGGCGCTTACAGGAAGCACAATCGCCTTTGTAGGCGTTATCGGTTTTGTTGATTTAGCCGCTCCGCACATTGTCCGCAAGATTTTTAATTCATCGCACAGATATGTAATTCCCATGTCCGCAGTAATAGGCGGCGCGTTTATGGTTCTTGCGGACCTTGCGGCAAGAACGGTGACGCCTCCCGTGGAACTTCCTGTAGGCGCAGTTACAGCGATACTTGGCGCGCCGTTTTTCGCGTATATTTATTTTAGTAAACGAAAAAAGGAAGCGTGATAATAAAATGCTGACGCTGGAAAACGTTTCTGCAGGTTACGGCGGAACGGACGTTATACGAAACATAACTATGGAAGTTATGGGAAACTTATCCATAATAGGGCCCAACGGCTGCGGCAAGACAACTCTTCTTAAAACAATCGCGAATATTCTGCCGGGCAAGGGCAGAATGGAAATATCAGGAAAATCGTACCGCTGCATGAAGCGCGAAGAGATTTCACTTAACATCGCGATGCTGAGCCAGCAGCCGGGCATTTATTTCGCGTACAGCGTATACGACACCGTGATGATGGGACGGTATCTGTACCTGAAAAAGCGCCTGACCGGAAACCCTTCAAGAGAAGATAAGGATATTGTAATTCAATCGCTTGAAGCCGTAAATCTGCTGGCGGAAAAAGACAGGGACATAACAAAACTTTCGGGCGGTCAGCTTCAAAGGGTGTTTCTCGCGAGAGTTCTGGCGCAGCAGCCGCGCATCATTCTTTTGGATGAGCCGACAAATCACCTTGACTTAAAATGTCAGACAGAAATTATCGAATATTTAAAAAACTGGTCGTCAAATTCCGCGATGCCGCGGCAGGAAGGAAGCCGCGCCGTTGTGGGCGTTATGCACGATATAAACCAGGCGATAAGATTAAGCGATCATTTAATAGTAATGAAAGACGGAGAAATAATAGCCGACGGGAATGCAAATAATATTATCGCGGACGGAGTGCTGGATCGCGTTTATGAAATGGACGTAGCGCATTATATGCGATCTTCTTATGAAATCTGGAAAACATTTTAATATCAATGTATAATAAATCATGAGTGATTTACAGCCAAAAAAGTGTCTTGAAATTTCCGAATTCGCAAACAGGATCAGAAAAAACATAGAAACAGTTTTTCTTGGAAAAGCCGCGGCTATCGATATGATCACGACAGCTTTTCTCGCAAGAGGCCATGTGCTTCTTGAAGATGTTCCCGGCACAGGCAAGACAATCCTCGCGCGCGCATTTGCCGCAAGCCTTAATCTTAGTTTCGCGAGAATCCAGTGCACGCCGGATTTACTGCCTGCTGACATATTGGGCGTTTCAATCTGGAGACAGGCTGAGGAATTTGACGACAGAAAGGGACGCTTTGTTTACAGGGCAGGCCCTGTCGTAAATCAATTTGTGCTTGTTGATGAAATTAACCGCGCGACTCCAAGAACGCAGTCTGCGCTGCTTGAAGCGATGGCTGAAGCGCAGATAACGGTAGACGGAAGCAGGCGCGCGCTGCCGGAACCATTTTTTGTAATGGCGACAGAGAACCCGATTGAATATGAAGGAACCTTCCCGCTTCCCGAAGCGCAAAAAGACCGGTTTCTGCTTTCGCTTGACATCGGATATCCTGACGCGGAATCCGAATCGCGGATGCTGGAAAACCAGCGGCGCATAAGCCATCCGATAACCGATTTAAAGCCTGTCGCTTCAGCGGACGAGATCGCTCCGCTGCAGGAAGCGGTTAGTATAATTCATGTTGACAATGTTGTAAAAGGTTATCTTTTAGCTTTGATTCAGGCGACGCGTACGAATCAGAATTTGCGCACAGGCATTTCGCCCAGGGGAAGCCTTGCGCTTTACAGAAGCTCGCAGGCATTGGCCGGAATAAGAAACCGCAACTTTGTAACGCCTGAAGATGTAAAGGAAATGGCGAAAAATGTTTTCCGCCAGAGGCTCCTTCTTACGTCAGAAGCGTTTGTCAGGGGAGTATCACCAGACAGGATCATTCAATCAATTCTTGAAACAACGCCGATACCCGAATACAGGGCGGCTTCATGAAAAATCCCGTTTGGGAAAGCGTCAGAATCCGCAGAACAAATCTTTTAAAAAGCGGAACAGTTATTCTTTTTCTTGTTTGGATTTTTACGCCGTATATTATTCTGCAGTTTGTATGCCTTTTTTTTATAATGGTTTTAGTTTTATCAAGATTATATACAGAGTACCTGATAAATAAAATCCGCGTGATAAGAATGGACAGCGAACTGCGGTCTTTCCGCCATGAATGGGTTCATGTTGAATTAAAAATTGAGAATCACGGGATTTTTCCGGCTCACATGATCGTCGTTAACGATTCACCGGGTGATATCGCTGTTTTTAGCATGAAAAAAATTTTCCGCACCATGGAAAAAAAATCATGGACTGTTTTATCATGGGACGGATTATGCGCGGACAGGGGCGTCTTTCATACAGGACCTGCCGTTGTAAGGGGCGCCGATCCGCTCGGCATATTTCCGTTTCACTTAACAGCGCGGGAAAAAACAAAGCTTTACGTATACCCCGTCTTCCGTTCGATCTCCGTAAAAAACAACGGCGGCATTCCGCTTGGAAACATGATCAGCGTAAATCCGCTTTTTGAAGATATTACCCGCTGCAGATCGCTTCGCCCTTACACCCCAGGCGACGAGCCGCGCAGAATCAACTGGAAAGTAAGCGCCCATTTATCAGGCGGAAGCCGTAATAATTCCGGCAGTCTTCTTGTTAATGAATTTGAAGCCACGGCATCCTACCCTGTCATGGTTTTTCTTAATGCTGATCCGGCGGAATATCATATAAAAACGCGCGGCGTTTATATAGAAAGAACAATCGAAGCTGCGGCGGCTCTCTGCCTAAAAACTTCTTCTGACAGGCAGGAACTTGGGATTATTTTTCACACTTCATGCAAAGAAAGCGGCACGAATGTCATTCAGCCTTCTTCTTTTACGCTGGTTCCGATTCTTGAACGCCTTGCCGCTCTTGACTGGTCTAAATACATTATAGGAACAGATATGCCGGCGGAAGGCGATGTTTCGCATAACAGCGCGCTAATCATGCTTGATCACGGGAAGCGTCTTCCCTACGGAACGCGTTATATTTACGCCGGCCCTGATTTAGGCGATGAAGCTTATATAATGTTAAATTCGCTAAGAAGGCATCATTTGTACCTTGAATACATAATCATTGACAGGCGGAAGATGCCTTCTTTGGTTCCGGGAAAATCGAAAAGACATCAGATGAAGGAAACAGGCTATGAAATCATCTGAAACAAGACCGGGCGGCATTTTTACAGAATACAGGGATTCAGACGATACTTCGCGCGGAATAGTTATAGAAGAATCCCGCGGATTTCTCGCAAACGGCCCATTATATTCTCTGCTTGCGGTATATATGCCGGTAACAATTCTTGCCGCGGTAATTTCTCTTGCGCAAACATTTTTTTCCTATTCGCTTAACATCGCGGTGATAGTAATATCTGGCCTGCTTAGCGGAATACTCGCTTCGTTATACTGCGATTTTATGAAAAACAATAAAGCGAGCATGACGGCGGCGAACATAAGAGGCGGCATTATAATCATCGCGTTTTTCTACGCGTTTTCTTCCCTGCTCCGCTTCGCAGATCCATTAAGCGAAAAATTTATTCCGTACTTTACAAATCTTTTTTCAGCCGCGGGTGCGCTTTATACATGGATTTATGTCATATCACTAAAAAAAATATTCAGCGCGCGCAAAAGGTTTGAATTATATTCGCAATTATACCAGGGAAAAAAGCTTCAGCAGGTGTTGTATGAAGATTCAAGTTTTTTGCAATATACCGACGAAAACATTAACAACACAAGATACAAGTATCTTGTTCAGCTTGTCATTACAGGACTTTTGACAATTCTCTGCGTTTTTTTAAAAAGGGAGCCGCCTGAAGGTTTTTATGTACTTCTTGCGGTTATGTTCATGGGCGCGGTTTTAATTTTCAGTTTTTTTGAGATTATGAAATGGGAACATTATTTTTCCGCAGAAGGAATTTCGCTGAGTGCGCAGGATCGCGTTAAACGCATTCTTGGAGCGGGCATTGTAACTTTTATCTGCGCGGCGGCGGCTGTTATTATAGCTTCGGATAAAAGCGTTATTCCGTTTTCTATTATAACGAATTTCATTTTATGGTTCTTAAATCTTTTCCGTTCGGATCGCGTGATAGTTCATGAAGAAATACCGGAATTTAAAATGGGTCTTGACGTGCCGCCGCAGGGCTTCACGCCTTTTTCGGAAAGCGGTATCGCCGAAGAACCCGGCAAATTCCCAGAAATTTTTCAACAGATTTTAAAATACGGATTTATTTTGCTTGCCATAGCATTGTTTATCAGATTCATGATTTCGCCGCTAATAAACAGGGGCAAAGCGTTAAAAAACATGACGTTCGCACAAAAATTAATCAGGATAATAAAGGAACTGTTCACCGGAATAATATCCGGCTTCGCTTCTTTTTTCGCGTATCTTAAATACAATAAATCAATGTCTAAACTGCGGAAGAATTACAGCGCAGAAGATATAAGACGCGCGACAGACAGCCTTTTAAACGCTTACTCGGCGGCAAAAAAAAGCGATATAAAAAGCAGCGTAACATTATTCGCGCGGTTGATTGTATGGGGAGCCGATACGCGTAAGGTGACATGGCAGCCGCACCACGCGCCCGGAGAATTCTGCGGTTTCCTTTCTGACGCCGCGCCGAAAAACAGCGCGGAAAATCTTGATCAGATTAACCGCGGCATTATCCGCTGCGCAGAAATTTTTGAAAAGGCACTTTATTCATTTGAAACGCTTTCCGGCGGCGAAAGAAAAGAATTTAAAATTCTTGTGGAAGAAATTACAGCTTCGCCTTATTAACATATTTCATTTAACATACAGAATTAATGAAAATCGATATAACCCGATAAAAAATTAATTAAAGCGGCGCATACATTCGTTTTTTTAAAAACGCGTCAACTGTCATTCTGTTTACGCCGAACTTTTTTCCAATTTCGGTTTTTGATATGCGTTCGTCAAGCAGCCTTTGAATTTCATTTTCATGGCCGGAAAGTTTTACCTGCGATGATTTTCTGCCGTAAGGCCTTCCAAGAATGATGCCCTCGGCTTTTCTGCGGGCGAGCGCTTCCTTTGTTCTCTGTGAAACCAGATCGCGTTCTATTTCAGCTGACAGCGCAAAGGCGAACGCAAGCACCTTAGATTGAATATTGTCGCCAAGACGGTAATTATCCTTGATTGTCCAGATTCTTACACCGTTAGACATTAGATGATTCAATATGGACATAATCATGAAAAGGCTTCTGCCAAGCCGCGATAATTCAGAACAAATAATTAAATCGTCTTTTTTAACTTCCGCAAGAAGCGAACCTAAAAGGCGTTTATCCGGCGATTTAGTTCCGCTGATTTTTTCTTCTATCCATTGTTCAATTTTAAAATTGTTGTTCAAGCAAAACCGTTCTATTTCAAAACGCTGATTGTCAACAGTTTGCTTGTCCGTGCTGACCCTGATATAACCGTATACCATAGTATATAAATTAAACTAATTCTTCCTTCCCGCGATTTTTCCCCATGTATCTCTAAGGCCGACAGTTCTGTTAAACACCGGTTTTTTATCCTTTCCGCTGCTTTCTTCGCGCGTAAAATATCCGAGCCTTTCAAATTGATACGCCTGCCCCGGCTCCGCTTCGGCAAGCGCAGGTTCGCCGAGAGCGTTCTCAATTATTTCCAGCGAATCAAGATTGAGATTGTCGGTAAACTCGCCCGCCGAACCGTCCGCGCGCGCTGCGATTTCCATCGGGCGTTCGGTTTTAAAAAGATTATCGTAAAGGCGCGCTTCTACCGGAACCGCCGCTTTTGCGCTTACCCAGTGAATCGTTCCCTTTATTTTTTTATTATCGAATGCGGCGCTGCTTCCTGCGTTGCCGCCCTTTGTCTGCGGATCATACGCGCAGCGTACAGCGGTTATATTTCCGTTATCGTCTTTGTCAAACCCTGTGCATGTGATGATATACGCGTAACGCAGGCGCACCGAATTTCCGGGAAACAGCCTGAAGTACTTAGGCGGCGGAATTTCTTCAAAGTCATCGCGCTCTATCCATAGCTCCCGCGAGAATGTAACGCGGCGCGTTCCGGCTGATTCATCTTCGGGATTATTTACAGCTTCAAGTTCTTCAGTTAAATCACCGCTGTAATTTTCGATTATTAATTTTAACGGACGAAGGACAGCCATTACCCGCAGCGCGCGTTTATTCAAATCTTCGCGCAGGCAGTATTCAAGAAATGCGATGTCCACCATACTGTCTGTTTTGGCGATTCCAATCTGCGAGACAAAACTGCGGATCGCCTGCGGCGTGTAGCCCCTCCTTCTTAAGCCCGCGATTGTAGGCATACGCGGATCGTCCCAGCCTGAAACATGATTATCCTGCACAAGTTTCAAAAGCCAGCGTTTGCTCATAACGGTGTAAGTCAAATTAAGACGCGCGAATTCTATCTGGCGCGAAGGAAACACTTCCGCTTCATTTATAAACCATTCGTAAAGCGGCCTGTGAATTTCGTATTCAAGCGAACACAGCGAGTGAGTTATGCCTTCCTTCGCGTCCGAAAGCGGATGCTGAAAATCGTACATCGGATAGATGCACCAGGAATTGCCTGTTCTGTAATGATGCTCACGGCGTATACGGTACATGACAGGATCGCGCATTATAAGATTGGGATGAGTCATGTCGATTTTCGCGCGCAGGGTTTTAGCCCCGTCGGGAAATTCGCCGGCGCGCATACGCGCGAAAAGATCAAGATTTTCTTCTATTGAGCGATCCCTGTATGGGCTGTTTTTCCCCGGCGGCGTAATTGTAATGTTATTCTTGTCCGCAACAGCGGTTCCCCTGTACTCGCTCATTTCAGTGTCGCTTAGATCATCAACATACGCTTTTCCTTTTTTGATAATTTTCAGCGCGAAATCGTAAAGGTAATCGTAATAATCGGAAGCGTAATATTCGCGGTCTTCCCAGTCATATCCCATCCATTTGATGTCGCGCTTGATTGCCTCGACATAGGACATATCTTCCTTCTCAGGGTTTGTATCGTCAAAGCGCAGATTGCATTTGCCGCCGAATTTTTCCGCCATGCTGAAGTCGATATAAAAAGCCTTGCAGTGGCCGATATGCAGCCATCCGTTCGGCTCCGGCGGAAACCTTGTATGCACATAACTAAACCGCCCCGCTGCCAGATCTTCTTTAATAAATTCGCTGATAAAATCCGTGCCGCCGCCAGTTCCGGCGGAATCATTTTTCGCGTCAGTCATATTATTAATCCTTAAAATCAGAAATTAGTCAGATAACAAAGCCCGAGAAGCAGTACAGCCCATAAAACTTTATCGCTCCGATCCATATTTTTATCGGTAAAATTTTTAATCGTCTCAAGCCTTCCGCCGTACCACCAGAAAAGTCCCATCTGCGCGTCTATGCGGAAAGTGTATTCGGTAAAGTCTTCTTTATCGCTTTGGGCTCCGAATAATAAATAAGCAAGTTCATCGATTATTTTGCTGAAGTTGTCAATCGCTTTTTTATAATCGGCCTGTTCTATAGTCATCATAAAAACCGGAATATTGTCCTGCAGCGTGTTCTTCCTAAGCTCGTCCTGTTTTTCCACCCAGGTTTTTCTTATTAATAAATCGAGATTGTTTTGAAACTGATCAAGGAATGTTTTGAATTCCAGGCTGTTTTTTTCAAGTGCGAACAGCCGCTGATATTCAATACCGATACCCAAAACTTTGGCAAATTCACCTGCTGTTTTTAAATCAGGTTTCTGGCCTTTATTAAGTCCGTCTTTTGGGAACAGGCGCTCAGCCGCCTTCCGGTAATCCCCGGGTATTGCAATATTCATGGATGTTTGACCTCGATACATAAGATCAAGATGCAAAGAAATTGCGATTTAGTCAAGGTATGTAAAATTAATATAATAAAATTTAAACCAGGTTAAGGTATTTCTTTACGGCTTTTATTGTGGATGGAAACGCGAATTGGGTGAAATCGATTTCTTCCGGTTTTAGAAAGAGAACGGCGGACACTTCATCTTCTTCAAGGCGCAGGTCTTCAGGTTTTAGCCCCGGAGCGCTGACAGAAAAATACATATCGCATGTATTATATTTAATCCCTTTATAATCGTAAACATTGGAAAAAGACGCAAACAGATTGAACACGCCGGACAAAGACGCGCCTTCCGCCAACGGCGGCGTCCAGTTTATTTCTTCCCGCAGCTCGCGGTAAAGTCCTTCAAGAACGCCTTCGCCGATGTCAACAAAACCGCCGGGCAGATCAAGCCTGCCTTTAGAAGGCTCCTTGCCGCGGACAAGGAACACAAGTTTATCGCCGCCTGCAGGTTCAGGAACAGTTATCAGGCAGCCTGTCGCCGCGGCGATATTGTGATAATACACAAATCCGCACTCGGGGCAGCGGAAAACCTTGCCTTCATTAAAAGTGATTTTATTTGACGCGCACCCAGGGCAATATTTAAACATAATTTAACTATAAGCTGCCCGGTTACCTAGACGGCTCATGAATTGGTTTTATATTAAATTATTATACAGCGCAAATTCAGGAAAAACAACAAGGCTCGTAAGCGGGTTCTCCCAAAGTTTTTTCGGACGGCAGCTTTCCCTGTCTGCATTTAGTTAATTTTTTGTTAATAGACTATCACCCAAAAATAGCAGATTCTGCCAAAGTTTTGCCTGCACACAGACTGCTCCTGCCTGCGGGTGAAATGTAGTAACCATTACCCAAAATTGGCAGACTCTATTTCAATTATATAAAGCATCGAATCGCTGTATTTAATTATGAAAAATTGTTATAATACGCGCATGGAAACAAAATGCACGCTAAAGGTCAGAACCTATGAATGCGACAGCTATAGTCATGTGAATAACGCGAATTATTTGCATTATCTTGAATTTGCGCGTTATGAATTCCTTAGGGATATAAAGTTTGATTATGAAAAGTCGCTTAAGGCAGGCTACGGGGTTTATATCGCCCGTATAGAAATCGAATATAAAAAACCGGCTTTTACAGATGACGATCTTGTAATAATATCAAAGCCTGTAAAAAAGGGAGCCGTAAGCGGCACGTTATCCCAGCGGATCTTCCGCGGGGAAGAATTAATTGTCGAAGCTAAAGTTACATGGGTGTTTGTAAACTCAAAAGGGATGCCTGTGAAGATTCCGCCTGAATGGGATCTTCCGGGATTAAAGCCTTGAAGCGGCAGTTATTTACTACGCAACTGTCAACCGCTTCACGGCTGTCGTCCGCTTCTCGGCTGTCATCCGCTACGCGTCTGTTTAAATTATTTTTAAGAATCGTAATTTTAATTTCAGGCGCCGCGCTGATTATTTATTCTATAATTGTTTCAAGGCAGTGGAGCAGACCAAGCATATTTGTTTTTATTCCGGGCATATTGGGGCTGCTTGTAATAATTATAGTCGCCGCGTTTTATCCGTTAAAAAAATATATGTTAAAAATTCCAACGGTTGTAAAAATTGTCTGCATATCGATTTTATGCGCAGGCCTTTTAATATTCGCCGCCGTTCAAGGAATCATCATAAGTGGAATGAGCGGCGCGCCGGAGGAAAATGAAGCGGAATATGTAATTGTGCCGGGATGTCAGGTTGACGGCGTTAATGCCTCAGCGCCTTTGATCCGCAGGGTGAATACAGCCGTTGAATACCTTAAAAAACATCCAAACGCAAAAGCGGTTTTAACAGGCGGCATGGGGCCGGGCGAGAAAATCACAGAAGCGCAGGCAATGAAGAATCTGCTTTACCAAAGCGGAATAATTGAAGAAACTAGAATTTTAACAGAAGAACGCGCCGGAAACACTTATGAAAATTTTTTATATTCTGATCAATTACATAATCTAAAAGATAAAAAAATCGTAATAATAACCGCCGATTATCATATGTTCCGATCGCTGGCTGCCGCGAAAAAAATGGGTTATCAAAACGTGTCGGGCGTATCGAGTAAAAGCCAGCTTTCTGTTTTACCTATTTACCTGCTTCGGGAATTTGTCGCGGTAATTTATTACGCGCTTCTTGGAAGGATTTAAACTTAGAAGCTAAACCACGCTCGTTTTTAGTTTGCTTTCTTTTTCGAATCTGCTTATCGCAAGCTCGATTAAACGCGTTATAAGTTCCGTATATGAAACGCCGCTTGCTTCCCACATTTTCGGATACATGCTGATTCTTGTAAAACCGGGGATTGTATTTATTTCATTTACGATAATTTCGTACGGTTTTCCGGGGATTTCTTTTAAAAAGAAATCAACGCGCGAAAGTCCTTCGCAGCATAAAACTTGAAAAACTTTTACGGCAATTTCCTGAACGCGCTTTATTGTACCGCTGTCAAGCTTCGCGGGAATAATAAGCGCCGCGCCTTTTTCATCAATGTACTTCGCGTCGTAGGAATAAAATTCATGTGATGTGATTATTTCGCCGGGAAGCGAAGCTTCGGGGTTTTCGTTGCCCAGCACCGCGCATTCAATTTCTCTGCCGGGAATAAATTCTTCAATGATAACTTTTGTGTCATATAAAAAAGCGTCCTTCAGCGCGAAGTCAAGACCCGCCTCATCTTGCACCTTATTTATGCCGACAGAAGATCCCATATTCGCGGGTTTGACAAAAAAGGGAGCGCCAAGGGCCGCTTCAATTTCTTTAAAAGACAGAGCCTTCCCGCTGTTTTTCAGCGCAAGAAATTTCCCGATAGGAACGCCGGCGTCGCGGAGCAGGCGCTTCATTACATCCTTGTCCATTCCAACCGCGGAACCAAGCACGCCCGGCCCGACAAACGGAATGTCAGCTAACTTTAATAATCCCTGAACCGTGCCGTCTTCGCCGAACGGGCCGTGAAGAATCGGAAAGATAACGTCATAATCAAAAATATCATTAAAATTCCAGCGGCCGGATTTATCAATTTTTATTAAGACAGGATCATACCTGCTCTTGTCGATTGCGTCAAAAACATTTTTCGCGGACATAAGAGAAATTTCATGCTCGGCGGATTTGCCGCCGAAAAGTATTCCGACTTTTATCATTAATATATCCTTATCTGCCTGTAAGCCTGCGCCAGGGGTCTACTCCGAAACGAACCATGAAATAAAGCCAGCCGAACGCGAAACCCGCAAGATGCGTAAGATGCGCGACATTTCCCTGAGCTCCCGTTATCATGAAAATTAAAGACAGGGCTGTAAAGCCAAGCACCATAATGGGAGCGCGAAGCGGCAGAATTCCCATGATATAAACAACCGAATTGGGATAAAGCACCGCATACGCGAACTGCACCGCGTAAATCGCGCCGGACGCGCCGACAAGCGTAACGTTCAAATTACCGGTAAAACAGTAAACCAAAAACGAGAAAAACCCCGCGAGCGTTCCTGTTAAAAAATAATAAAGAAGGAATTCTTTACTGCCCATCTGTTTTTCAACATGCAGCCCAAAAATAAAAAGAGCGAGCATATTAAAAAGAATATGATTAATTCCGCTGTGTATAAACATATAAGTAATAAATGTCCATATCCATTTTAATTGAATAACCACGGCAGGTATCATCGATAAAAATATTGTCATGTAAAACCTGATTTCAGCGCCAAGAAATTGATACGCAATGAAAATCAATATATTGATTCCGATAAGCCAATACACCGAGTGAAAATTAGTATAACGAAAAGGTTTCTTGATTATGTTCATGTATAATAAAGAATAAAATTATTTTTTTAAATGGTCAACATCCATATTTCATATGCCTTTACTGTTGTCAAAATCAATTATAATTTTTCGGTACTCTTCTATTGTTTCCGCGTGAACCGCTTTTTCGCGGAGCGCGGCGCCGCCCTGCATTCCTTTTGTGTAGGCGCAGAATTGTTTGCGCATTTCAAGGCAGGCGGTGCGCTCGCCGATATCCGCGGACAGCATTTCAAGGTGGCGCAAAGCCGCGGCTATCCGCGCGGAAAATGAAGGCGGCTCCCATGAGCCTGTTTCAAGAAAGGAACGGGCTTCTGTAAAAATAAAAGGATTGCCCATCGCGCCGCGCGCGAACATGACAGCGGCGCAGTTTGTTTCCTTTAACATTCGCCCCGCGTCCTGCGGCGTGTAAAGATCGCCTGACCCCGTCACGGGAACATTAACGCGCGTAACAAGGTCCGCGATGCACGACCAGTCGCTTTTTCCGCCGTAGTTCTGCGCTCTTGTGCGCGGGTGCAGGCTTATCATCTGCGCGCCCGCTTCGGCTGCGACGCGCGCGCACTCAGCGTAATTTAAAGAAGAGCTGTCCCAGCCCGATCTGATTTTTACAGTTACGGGAATGCCGCCGAGACATTCGCGCGATGCGCGTACCGCGGCTTCCGTTATGCGCCCAAGTTTTGACGGGTCTTTCATAAGGGCCGAACCCGCGCCGTTTTTTACAACCTTTGGAACCGGGCAGCCTGCGTTAATATCCAGCGCGTCAGGCTGCATGGGCGAAAGAAGACAGGCTGCTTTATATATTGACTCGCTTTCTCCGCCGAAAAGCTGTATCGCATAACGTTTTTCATTTTCTCCGCGCCGGATTAAATTAATAGCGGAATTATTTGGGTAAGAATTCATACGGGGGCGAGACGCGGATGTAAATGAAAATGAAGAAGGAGAGCCAGAGCCGGGAATTGTAAGTCCATATCTGCCAAAGTTACGGTACAGCGCTTCTGCGGAGACAAGTTCTGTAAATGAAAAGCACGCGCCCTGCTCCGCGCATATCGAGCGGAACGCGCGGTCTGTGTAACCCGCAACAGGCGCGAGAAAAAGATTCCCCGGAAGTTCAAGCGCGCCGATTTTTACAGATCTATACAACATAAAACATTATTGATTAAACAAAAAAAGAGTTCACGCAAAGGCGCAGAGACGCAAAGTTTTTATTCATTAGGTAAATTAAAGAACTTGCACGAATTTTCCCAGAGCTGAGTGGCAAGGGCTTCTTCGTCCATATCGAGCATTCCTGCCATATAACGCGCGGTTAAAGGAAGATACTTGGGCATATTCCTTTTGCCGCGGTAATCAGCGGGAACCATAAAAGGGCTTTCAGACTCGATCAAAATTCGATCGACGGGAAGAACAGAAAGCGTTTCATGAAGATTCTTCGCGTTTTTGTATGTCAGGTTTCCGGCAAAAGAAAAATAAAGATTTAAATCGAGAGCCTTCTCGGCGTACGCGGCGTCTTCGGAATAGCAGTGAAACACGCCGCCTTTTGGCGGAAGCCTGTCGCGAAGAATATCAAGCACGTCATGACCGGCGTCGCGGTTGTGAATAATTACAGGCATGTTCAGTTTGGAAGCCATATCAAGCTGTGATATAAAAAGTTCTATCTGGGATTTTTTGTCTCCGAATTTTCTGTAGTAATCAAGACCAATTTCGCCAATCGCGACAACTCTTGAGTATTGAACGCTCTGCTCAATATTTAAAACCCAGTCCTTGCCTGGATTTTGAACTTCTGATGGACTAACCCCCACAGCATGATAAACATTTACCGCGGATTTCAGGTTTTCGTAAACCTGCGCAAAGTCATGAAGACTGTTGCAAATTGAGACAATCCTGTTAACGGAAGCCTGACGGGCTTCTTGAATAACAATGAGCTGCTCGATAGGGTCATCAACTATCAGCCCTAAATGGGCATGAGTATCAAAATACTGCATAGCTTAATCCAAAAGATATGAAAGTCGGTCTTTACCAAACTGGCAAGCTAAAATATATCACCGAATCGCGGTTTCGTCAAACAGAATTTATTATTTTTTATCAGCCGGTCAAAGCATTAATAATTCAAAAGCTCTTCCCATTTTGACGGTTCAAGAACATCTTTATCAATCCTTACAAAGATTTGCGGTCTGTAGCCAATATTCGGCCTAAGGGCGTTATTCGCGTTTATATAACCAAGATTGATACTGGGCGCTCCCGGGCTGTCTACAAGCATCATCCTTGTCATAAGCACAGGGTCGCGGGTAATCGCATCCCATGCGCTTGAAGATTCAAGATAATTGATCATCGCAGCGGAACGGTAATTGATATTTCCTGTCTGATCCGCGAGTATTTCATTGACTGCGCCGGCATTATTGCGCGCCATCATGATCCGCTCGCCAAGTTCAATGAATTCCGGGTTGTTGTTCGGAAGCAGCACCGGAAGCCTGATCCGCTGGCTTTCAAGAATGCCAAGAAGCCTGTTATAGTAGCCCTGAGCGGCAAAATAATCGCCGCGCTGGTAAGCGGCATTGCCGAGCGCGTACAATAAGCGCCTGTTAAGCGGCAGTTCGGACGAAGCCTGGAAAAGATACTCAAGCGCGCTTCCCCAGTTTTCAAGCATGTAATACGCGGCTCCCATCCTGTATTGAATTTCAGGCGGCGAATATCCGTAATTTTCCGCTGTGTGATAATTGCTTAAGGCTGTTTCCATGTTGTTGGATTTGGCGAAATATTCAAGATCGCCGAGCAGGGCGTAAAGCTGCCCAAGCTGTGGCGATGTTGAAACAAGGTTTCTGGAAACAAAATCTTCGAACAGTCCGATGCCCCTTACTGTCTGTTCTTCCGCGGGGAAAAATTCGCGGTTATTGATTAAAAGATTTGCGTAACGATAATGTGTATCGACGCGGTTAAGGCGGCGTTTGACTGTTTCACGCTGCGCGAGATCGTAGGCGCGGATTGCGTTTTCAAGCGTAAGCCTTTCTTCATAAGTGTTGCCAAGACTGTGATAATAGCGTGCAAGATGATAATGCGGTTCCGGCAGCAGATTATTCATTCTGACCGCCTGAAGGAGCATCGCCCTTACGCTTTCAATGCTTTCAATATAGGGATTCGGAACGCCTGTTGTTGTTTCAAGCTGTTTGTCCAAAAGATAACCGCCAAGCTCCGCAAGCGATTCCGCGGAAAGCTGGCGTTTAGGATTGCCTTCAAACCACAGCCTGAGCGAAAGAACTTCCCTTAAATTATCCGTGCGGATAAAGTAGACCATCATCCGTTCCAGAATCGCGTCCTGCCAGCCGTAAAGATCAAGCAGCCTTGCGTATGAAAATCTCGCGTCTTCGTACTTATCGTAGAACCTTGACGGATTAGAGTCCGCCCAGATCATGAAGTTATCCCCCGCGGCAAGAAGGCCGTCAAAATCATCAGGAGAAAAATCCAAAAGCCAGCGCTGAAGCAGATTGTTCGCTTTTTCGTAATTCATTATGTAATAGGTATTTAAACTTGCGTAATCAAGAACGCCTTTTTTATCAAGCGGATAGTGAAACAAAAGTTCATTGTATTTTTCTTCGGCAAGCTGATAGCGGCGCACATCCCTGAATGCTTCCGCGTATAAGTAGAACCATTTTTTCTTTTTGTGCAAATCAAACGCCTGGGAAAAAAGTTCATTCGCGCGCTGGTATTCGGCTTCAGGAATTCTTTCATAACCGCGTTTATAAATTGATTCAGCCCGCAGCGGTTTGTAAATAAAAGTGTAGGCAAGATAAAGAACAGAAGCCGATATTACCGCGATAAAAGCAAACAGCTTGAAAACCGGAAGAAAATTATGAACAAATATATACGCAAAACTTGATTGCTCGGCTTCAAACGCCGCGCCTGTCATTTTTTCAAAACTTTTCGGAATAATTACAGGTTTGCCGGTTATTTCCTGAACAAGGGCTGCTGTCTCTTTAACATTCGCGCCGTTAACAAGGAGCCGTATTAATTTTGAAAGCTGCTGCGGCAGGATCACCTGCTCGGCGATTAATTCTTCGCAGGCAATGCGCAGGTTAAGCGGATACTTGTTTAATGTCTGAAGTATATTGTTAACCTGATCCTGACTCAGCGACAGTTCATCAATGTTTTCGTCAGCTTCAGATTCCTCGGCGGCTTCCTTCTTACGGCCGAACAATCCTTTTTTCTGCGGCGCGGCAGGCAGCGGTTCAACTTTGGATTTATTAAGTATATCGTCAAGCCCGTCAAGCGAAAAATCATCGCTGCCGAACACATCGTCATGCTGAAGATCGTCAGCGGCAGGTTCAGTATCCAGATCGATCGAATCAGACGCGAAATCGGTACCGAAGTCTCCCAAATCGGGAAGCGCGCCGGATTCATCGCCGCCCTGCGCGCCGGCGTCTCCGGTATCAAAACCGGTATCGAACATTGAATCGTCAAGCGGCGCGCTGTCGTCACTTCCGGCGCTAAACGGATCATCAATGCCGCCCGGTGTTTCGCTTTGATCATCGCCGAAACCGGCGTTCAAGTCTGAGCCAAAATCAGGGAAATCGCCGCTGTTTAAATCAAAATCGCCGCTTTCCTGTCCGCTTTCAAGCTCAAAAGTTTCACCGCCAAGATCAATGCCTTCGCTTCCATGATCAGAACTATCCTGACTTTCTTCCTGCGGAGTAAAAGCGCTTTCGTCCAGATTAAAATCGTCAATATTAAAATCATCAGGCAGGGGTTCATCCGCCGCTTCTGTACCAAGGCTTTCACCGCCAAGATCGATACTGCTGCCGCCGGAATCATTTTCAATGATTTCTCCGCCCAAATCGATCGATCCCGGAACGGTGTCTTCCTGAAAGCCGGTATCAAAGCTTTCTTCCGGCTCAGGGGAATTAGAAACAGCCGCATCCATTTCGTCTGATAAACCGGCAAGTAAATCTTCCGGCGCGGAAAAATCATCAGCGCCGGACGCGGGTTCTTCTTCCTTCGGGCCTTCTTCATTGAGCAGGCTGTTCAGGAAGGAAGAGCCGTCGTCGTCACCGCTCATGGTAAAAGGATCATCGCCCGCCGGAGCAGACGCTGCAGGAGCGGGCGTATCATTCAGGAAAGAAGTAAAATCAAAAGATTCAAGGGGGGAACTGCCGCCGAGCGGTTCCGGTCTGTCGGTAAATTCATCGGCAGCGGAAGGCATATCGTCTTCATCATCATCTTCATTTAACAGCGCGCTTCTGGAATAATTAAAAGGCGGCGCTTCTTTGGTTGGAAGAGGCAGATCATAAAAAGGCAGATTTTGGGATTCTACATCATTTTTTTCATTCGCGATGTTGTCAAAGGAGGATTTAAATTGATTAAGCTCGTTTATAGACGGCATAAAACTCCGTATAACCGCGCGTTTTGTTTTGGCCGCAAACTAAACAGCCGTTGAGCCAATGTTACCATATTAAGATAATTATATATCGACCGATAATTGTAAAGAATGTATGAAAACGATTAATTTCTTTGTTCTTTTCATATTAATTACCTCTATTTTACCGGTCGCGGCGCAAAATTCCGAATGGGAAACGTATGAACTTTTAAACAGCCTTTTATCCATGCGGTCGCCCGGGGAGCCTGTTATTCATGACGATTATGTCATTTTTACGGCCGATTCAAGCCTTCGCAGAGTTGGGATTTCGTTTGCGCATGAAAATTTTAACACCACATACTGGTTTCAGACGCTTTTAATTTCGCAGGATCGTTTAAACCCGATCCTTCTGCCCGGCGAAAAAGAACCGAGCCCGTACATGGATTCAGGCATTAAATTTTATGTTTACAATGTTCCAGCCCACATAAAAGACCTTGAATACAGGCTTGTGATAAACGGGCTTTGGACTATTGATCCGCTTAACCCGTTATTCAAACGCGACCCTGTTTCCGGCCTTTCCCTGTCGTACTTGCGGATGCCGTCAAGGTCTTTAAAGCCCAACCCGCTTAACGGACTTCCTGACGGGCTGATTTTTACATATAACGCGCAGCCCGGCGAATCAGTGACAATCGCAGGTTCTTTTAACAGCTGGGATCCTTTTATGTATGAACTGCGCGAAGGGCCTTCCGGCGTATACAGCATTACGATTCCGCTGCCGCCCGGCACATACCAGTATGTGTTTATCCACCGCGGCCAGCGTTACGTTGATCCAAACAACCCAAAGCGGATTTATGCGCGTGACGGCAGCATCGCAAGCGAAATTGCGGTTCCGTGATTAGTTCAACTTTTCAAATTTATACGATACGTTCGGACCGTTTACTGTAACAAGGCAATAAACATTGGTGCTTCTGAAATCTTCGATGCTGACATAAGTTACGTCTCCAACTTTATTTTCAACGCGGATATGCGAATGTCCCATGAACATTATTTTACATTTATTTTTCAGCATGGAAATAACTCTTGCCCGTTCTTTATGATCCGTAATCTGCTGCATTTTAAAAGGGCCGTTAATAAAAAGCGGCGCGTGCGTAAAAACAAAAATATTATCATTCGCGCTTTCCAGCTGGCTTTCAAGCCAGTCAAGCTGTTTTTTTCCAAAGAAAGAATTTGCGGAATCAAGGAAGAAAAGCGTAGCAGTGCCGGCATCATCATCTATTCTGTAACTTGTAGAGCCAATCCTTGTCTTCCATTCCTGCCAGTTGGAAAAATAAATATCATGGTTTCCGATTACAGGATAACAGGGAACGCCCAGTTCGTCCGCTATTTTAATGTAAAGATCAAAATCGCTGCCCTTTCCTGTTTGCGTAATATCACCTAACACTGCGGCAAATTTAATACTCGGATTAATTGCATTTTTTAATTTATCAAAATCGAACGCCTTGCCGTCTTCAATATGTATATCCGTTAAAACAATAAACGAATAATTATCAGGCGCGCCTAAATCAAGATTTGTCCAGCCTCTTTCTATAAGATATTCCAAATTATCTTTTTCCAGAAGACGTTCATCAAGATCGTTTGAAACGACAAAGCCGAAGAAATCGATATTGCATGCGCTAATGCATAAAACGCATAAAACTGTAAATAAATGTTTAATTGAATTTTTTACCATGTGAATTTTACTCCTCCGCGCCAGGCAAATCCGTAAAAAACGGTGCTGAAACCGTCGCCGCCGCTTTGCAAAAATTCCAGGCTGTTGTTCATGGACCAGTTGTCGTTAAAGCGTACAAGTACGTTAAAACAAAATGAATACGCTCCCATATTTCTTGCCAGAAATTCACTGTAGTTTCCCGCGCTGATTCCTATGCGCAGCAGTTCATTGTTTATAAAATTAAAATATCCGTTAAATGAAAATATTGATTCAAACTGCGCTTCGCTGCCGTAAAAAGAAGCCAGCCTGAAATTAACGCCGGCCGATACTCCGGCGCGGTCTGTTCCGAAAGAAATGACAGGCAAAATCGCGTGGGTATGAGCGCTGTACTCGGGAAATCCTGAGTAAATATACATTAAAGAGAAAGTTAACGGTATAGCGGAAAAAGGTGAATATCCGGCGCTGAAAAACGCGTTAATGTCTGTATCTTCGGCGGTTGTTCCCATGGAAAACCCGCCTCTTAATTTTACAAGTTTATTAAACTCTATACCGGCGGCGGCTGAAGCTTCTCCGTAATTGTTAAATCCCCTATTGTACTCGCCTCTTAGAAAAACTTCCGCCGTTGTTTCTGTAACATCAATGGAGTAAACAAAAGGTAGCGATAACAAAAAAATAACTGGAATTAAAATCCCGATCTTTTTACCTGTAATCATTAACTACTCCCGCAATCGTTATCTGGTTTTGTATTAAAGTTCCCGGATCACTTATTAATATAAGAACACATTTTTTAGGTTTTTTCAAGCAAGCTAAACTCAGGCTTCCGGCCAGATTCTCAGTTCCGCCCTGAACGCAGCCTGAGCGCTTTCTTTTTTACGGCCTTCCAAAGCGATCGAATTTGAAGCGCCTGACACTTCATCATTAAAATTAACCGACATTATATCGACAATTTCGCCTTCGCGGACTTCATTTAAATAATTTATATCCAGGCGCATTTTATCGGCTTTTTCAAGCAAATGAATATCAATGGCGTCTTCGATCCAGTTGATATAACGAACATTATTAACGTGGCCGTTAAAATCAAGATCGGTATAAACCGCTTTTCTTTCGGCGGCTTTCTGCATGCTGCTTCGCTCTTCGAGTCCGCGGGCGCCGTTTGCTTCCGGCGGAAGGGCGTTAAACCCTTCATTGCGGGGCATTCTTTCCATTAAAGTCTGGGGCCTTAGCGGACGGCGCTTTTCAAGATCAACCATTAACCATGCGCTGCGTGCGCAAACAACGGGGATATCATTTTTGTCAAGGATCCGGTAGTTGCGAATCACGAAGAGTTTTTCCCATCCGCAGGGCCATGTTTGAATTGTAATGTTTTCCAAATACCGTGGCCGCCTGTTTACAAGCACTGTTATGCGCGAAAGAATCCATACCTGGCCTGAATTTGTCATTTCATCCCGGCCGACTCCGAGATTATCAGCATGACTTATTGCCGCTTCCTGAAAAAAATTAAAAACAGAGTCCAGCGTCATTTTGTCGGATTTATCTATCGATCCGAAGCGGACAAGCATTGATTCCTGCCAGACATCGGCGAATCCGCCGCCTTTCGCATCTGAAGGATCGCGGTTAACAAATTTATTCATAATAAAAAAATAATACCGGAAAAATGAAATTTATCAAGATGGTTTTACTGATTCACGCTTATAATAGCGGCGGTAAATCGTTATACGCTACATCCGGCGCAGGTGAGTGACGCTTTGATCAAATTTCATGAATATGCTAGACTTAGAACCGATGTATACAAGGGAAATACTGCCTCCCATTGCCTCGCCTGTAAGTGACGGAATTCCCGTTTTAGGGACATGGAACAGGGCTTTTGAAAAAGTCGATTTGCAGGAAATACGAAAGCCCTACGGCTTTCCGCTGCCGCGGTTTTTAAAAGGCTACAGGATAAAAGAATGGCAGTCTTTCAGCGCAAACAATGATTTGTACTACATGGAAGCCCTGTTTTGCAACTTAAAACTGTTCATGATGGCTCAGGTAATTTTGTATGACAAGGAGAACGAAAAAAAATATATCTTCAGAAAAATTAGACTGGGAGCCGGCTGGCATCTGCCTGTAAGTCTTGCGAACTCTTCCGTCGACAGCCATTTACCGCGGTTTTTTTTCCGTATCCATAACTGGCTGGATGCCGATACCGTTAAACTTGACATTCATATAGAAGCCGCGGGAAAAAAACCGCCGCTTACGGTTCACCTTGCGTACAATTTAAGCAGTCAAAGCATCACGCCGATGGTGGTGTCCCTTACGTTCACAGAACGAAGATCCATGTACGCGTACAAAACGCTGTCTCCTGTATCGGGAGATATGGTTTTTAACAAAAAACATATCAGCCTTGATAAGGAAAATTGCTCGGGGGTTTTCTGCGATTACAAGGGATTTTTCCCTTACAGAATGAGCACAACAATCTGCAGCGCGACCGGTTTTGATGATGAAAACAGGCGTTTTGGTTTTCATATTGCCGAAAATCAAACGAGGGAGATAAATAAAAACAACGAAAACAGTTTATGGCTGAACGGAAAAAATACCCCGCTTCCGCCTGTGCTAATCACAGCGCCTAACAATCCTGAATCCAAATGGGTCATTCAGGATGTCGAAGGTATGGTTGATTTGACATTTACTCCCAAAGATCAAAATAAAAGCGGCTCCAAGCTTTTTGTAACAAGAGTCGATTTTAATATTGTACTGGGATATTACAACGGAATGCTGATAAATTCCGCGGGCGAACAGATTCAGATAAAAAACCTTTTGGGAATTGTAGAAAAACTTTATTTAAGGGTGTGATTATGGCAAAAGACAAGAATGCGATTTACGCACCGGGCGAATTAAGCCGAGTCAGGGATAAGTTAGGCGTAAGAGATGATGCTGAAGCTAAAAGGATGGCGCAGGTTCTCGGCGGAGAAGTAGGCACGGAACGCGACGCCGTAAATGATCAGGCAAAGAATAAAAAAAATAATGAAAAAACCAGTGACAGGGGAAGCAAGCGCATCCGCAGAGTTGACGTCGCGCCGGAAGATGATTCGGGCGGCAAATCAAGCAAACGTTCAGGACCGTTTCCGGGGGATGATCCTTCAGTTCCCGCGCGTTTAAGCTACGGTGAAAGAATAAAAATAGATCAATACGCCGGTCAGTCAATTTTCGAAATAAAAAATTCCCTGCAGGTTCTTACGTCGATTTTTTCATTTTTCAAGGAACCCGTGGATTTGGTTAACCAGCGGTTTGTCACAATACGTATGAATGAATATTTCGCGAAACTTGAAAGGCTTGTAATGGCGGCGAGAAATCTCTTTCCCAAAAGCAACAGTAAGCGCAACAATCAATTAAAAAGAACGTCGCCGTTTGTGTATAAAGTGCTTGATACAATCCGCGGCTGGGATATAGAAACAATTTCAAAAAATATCGCCGATCTGCAGTCGCGCCCGCGTTCGATCAAAGTGACGGAGTTTTCGGATTTACTGCGCAGCGTTTACAAGCCGTTATTCATCCTTGAAGAACTAAGCCTTGAGAATATAAAATCGGCGTTTAAATTAATTTATAAAATTCTTTACATAGAAAGCCCGATGGAAGCGAAGGACAAGTATCAGGATATTATACGCAACATAATCGCGTCTTTGGTTGATGTCCGCAAGAATGTCCACTTCGGCTTATATCCGCTTTTAATGAAACTGATATCAGATCGATTTATTCCGTATGAACGTTTTTTTACGGAAAGACGAAGGCGTTTTCTTGCTTTCTTAAATGTTTCAGAAACAATACAGCTGGACGCTTCGGATTTAAGCCCGCAGCAAATTGAAAACATCGACGCGGAAACATTGCAGAAAAACGCGGAAGATGATGAAAACGCGGACATATCAGAAGACGGTGTATCGCCTGACGGTGAAGAAAAAGAAGAAGATCCCAACGATCCAAAAGTAATTGAGCGAAAAGCGAAAGAAGAAGCGTTAAAAACAGAACAAAAAACTCTTGAACAGGGAAAGACAGCCCTTTGCGTTCTGTTTCCAAAAGCGGGCTGGGACAAACTTGAAGAGTTCCCGGATTTATATCCGTATTTCGCGAACATCTACAATCTCAGGCACGGTTACGAATTAATCGCGCCGACAGATCCTATTCAGCAGGTTTCGATACTGCTTCACATACTCGACGATCTTTTTATCGGTCTGCGCGACGTGAGCTTCGGCATTGTTACAGGTTCTGACGGAAGTCCTGTGCGCGTAATTGACGAAATCGGCGATACGCTTAACAGCTGGCGCAGGTTTATAGAAGACAGTTTTTCAAGGGATTATCTTCCGCGCCTCAACGAATACTGCCGCTTCCTTGAAAATTCAAAAGACACAGGATCATCTTACGCAAGGAAGAATGTAAATGAGCTTCACTGGATCAAACGGCTTTATTTCCTGCCGTACTATAAATTTGAATCAATAGGTCCTCCCCCGTTCCCAAAATCGGATATAATCCCCATTTACAGCGAAGTTAGAAAACTGCGAAAACACCTGACTTCGGTTGCAGTAGGCATTGAACAGGGAATACGAAGCGGTGGAGCGGCATCCAGAGCCCAGTGCAGCGGAATAAACAATCCGTGGGTTTCCTATTATTTCCAGGTGCCGAACCCGATATCAAAACGCATGGACATGATGCTTCCCGCGGAAAAGAAAATCAACGCGACTTTGATTTTCTTCTCGTTGTCCGCCGTAACAGTGCTTGATTACATAATCAATAATGAAAACAGCTGGGCATACGCTTCCCGTCCGGGGCCGTTATTCAGAAGCATTAAGGGCGAAGGCGTAATTCCGCAGTTCGGCGTTGATCAAAAACTGGACGCTGACGCGATCTTCAAGGAATCGCTTAGGAAATCCGGAGCTTAAAGATAATAAGTTTAAGACTTTAGCTTTACAAAATACTCAATACGTTTTACAATTTACTCAGTATACTGAGTAAATTGGAGGAAGCATGTTTAAGCGAAAAGTCGCAGCGCAGCTTGTAAACAGAATGAATGAAAAGCGCAGATTTATCCAGGTAATAATGGGGCCAAGGCAGACAGGAAAAACAACAGCTGTGCTGCAGGCATTAAAATCGCTTTCCTTTCCGCATCATTATATAAGCGCTGACGATCCTGTTCTTGTTTCGCCGCAATGGCTGCACAACGAATGGGATAAGGCAAGGGTTTTGCAAAAACAAAAAAACAGGGAAATAATATTAGCCATTGATGAAGTTCAAAATGTGCCTAACTGGCCGTCTGTCGTAAAACTGTTATGGGATGAAGATACCCGCAGAAAAAATCCTGTAAAAGTGATTCTTTCAGGTTCTTCTTCGCTGCTGATTCAAAAAGGATTGAACGAATCAATGGCGGGACGATTCGAGATATTATACTGTCCCCATTGGGATTACCTGGAATGTAAAACAGCCTTTAAATACAAACTTGACGATTTTCTTTTTTTCGGCGGTTATCCCGGAGCGGCGGCGTTAAAAGACGATACAGAAAGATGGGCAAGATATATAGGATCGTCCATTGTAGAGCCGGTAATATCTAAAGATATTCTTCAGATGGAAGAAGTCAGAAAACCCGCACTGCTGCGTTCGCTTTTTACTCTGGGAGCTTCATATTCTACACAGGAACTTTCCTACACAAAAATTCTTGAGCTGCTGCACGACGCCGGCAACACTGTAACCCTGGCTCATTATTTGGAATTATTGAATAACGCGAATATTTTATGCGGACTTTCCAAATATTCTGTAAATAAAATACGGGTAAAACAAAGCTCGCCGCGTTTTTTGGTTTATGACACATCACTTTTTATCTGGACATCGGGTTCTGTCAGAAAAAAATTTCTGGAAATGCCGGATTACAGGGGACGCTTAACAGAAACCGCGATAGGGGCGTATCTTCTTGCTCGCGGCCGCGAAGAAGGTTTTTCCGTTTACTGGTGGCGCGAAAGAGACAAGGAAGTTGATTTTGTAATTGAAAAAGGCGTATCAGGCGGCGAGTCTTCACTTACCGCAATCGAAGTAAAAAGCGGCATTGTAAAAAACACGGGAGGCAGTATGGAATTCAAAAAACTGTATCCTCACGCTTTATGCCTTACAGCCGGCAGCCAGGACTGCAGCATAGAAGATTTTTTACTGGGAAAGACGCCGTTGTTTAAGGAGTGAGTCTTAAACAGGCAGCATCTGCACTTCAACACCCAACGCCTTTGCCGCTTCTTCCGCTTTCTTTACGCCTGCGACAATAACAGGACCGGCTGCAGTTCTTGATCCAAGCGAAGCAAACGCCGCTTCGATGTCCGCAGTTGTTACAGAAACAAGCATTTCCAGTTTCCTTCTCCGGTAACTGTTTTCGATGCCGTAAAGGAATCTGTAAAAATCTATAAGACCGTCTTCCGCGGCTGTGCGCGGGCGCGTTTCTTTCGAGTAACACCCGATGATTGACTTTTCAAGATAATCTTCGGTGCATTGCGCGTAAGGGCTGCCGCCCGCTGCGCGTCCGTTTTTCAATATCGATGATATGACATCAAGCGAACGAAGCGGATTGGGATCGCGGTATGTTGCGAATGACACGCAATTTTCAAGGCAGTCGCTGTTTATAAACGCGCCGTACGCTCCGCCCTTCATGCGGATATCTTCCCATAACGCGCCTGTAGAAAGCTGATGCGTCAAAACCATTTCGGAAACCTGTTCGATTGTATCGAAAGCCGCGGCGTTTAACGTTATCGAAGCGAAACCTACCTGCAGCGATTTGGAAGCGAACACTTCAGCCTTGGACGGATTTTCTTCCGCCTGATACGGAACGCGCGCAATTGGCGCGCCGAATCTTGAAAATCTTTTGGCGATTTCAGAACATGCGGCACCGGGGGATCCGCCCGTAACATTAACAATAAGCCCCGCGTTTAAAATTTTGTCGCGTATATATTTTAACTTGCCGATAATTTCGCCTGTATCAAGTTTTAAAAGCCTGTGAATAAATTCGATCTGTGAAATTCCCGCCCATTTTTCTTCTGTCATTTTCGAATGTGAATTGAAACGCCCTGCCCTGCCTGACGCGTACAGATGCCCCATCGGAGCAAGGCTTGAATCAATTGCGTTTTTCATTTCAAGAACAAGATCGTTGATTCTGCGGCTGTCATTAAAATCAGCTTCGCTGATCAGACGCAGGGCTAAATCGAGAGAAGGAACAAGTTTGTCGTCAAGGCATTTAAGGCGGAATAAAATCCAGTCACGGCCTGTTAAATCAAATTCGCCTGCCGCGGTTTTTAAAAAACGTGAAGCGCCTTTTATCGCGGAGCCTGTATGAAGCAGCGCGATAAAACCGCCGGCTGTTCTTGCCATTAAACTTGATACTTCGCCGTAATCCATCCCGGGAAGACCGACAGAAACAACAGCTCTGGAAAAAAAGTTCAGCCATAAATAATCTTCAGACGGAAAAATATCGACAGGAAAGGAAAGATCGATATAAACGATGCCGTTTGTGTAAAGTTCGCGGCATAGCGCGGGCACTCCGCCGAGATTTTCCATACGGCGCGGGATATTGTCATCCATCGCCTGAAGATCCCTGCGCGAAAGATGCGGTATGGAAGCAAGCGCCTGTTCGCTGTCAGCTTCGCTTTGAATTTTTTCCAGGTTAATTGATTTTTCTATAATTCTTTGCCTGTCGCTTTCGCTTAAGCTTTTTTCCAAATCTGAAAGTTTTGCGGAAAGTTCTTCTTCCTGCTTCGGCAGAAAATCTTCTTTCGGTTCAATGATGACAAGCGCACGGTGCGGATTGTCCAGAAGATATTTTTTAATCAACGATTCAAAATACCGCGCGTTAGCTGCAAGATTTTTCTTTATCGCGTCAAGCGAGCCCTGAATTAAAAGGCTTTCCCACGGCTTGCATCCGTGAAGCCACGCGCGCAGCGAACGGCGCATCCAGACAAGCGAAAAAGGTCCGCTGGAGCGGCGAATTTCACGCTGCGAAAACTCAAGCGTCAGCAGAGCCGCCTCAATTTCTTCAGGCGGAATGCCTTCGTTATAAAGCCTTTGAAGCTCGCCGGTTATCAGTTCTTCGACCGCCCTGCCCGCGCCGCCGCTGTGTTTTTTTATGTCGACGCTTTTTAAACCGGCGACAAACAAAGTTTCCCTTATTTCGCCTTCAAGCCCCGAAACGGGCGTAATGTCTTCTCCAAGACCGGATTCAATCAGCGTTCTTGTTAACGGAGATCCGTCATGACCTAAAAGAATTTCTGTTAACGCGGCAAGCGCGATTGTTTCGTCGGAATCCGTTACGTCCGAACACAGCCATGAAAGAAAAATTGTCGGCTTTTGTCCGCTTCCTGAAGGGCAGGATATATGAAAATTTTTAGGCTCATTCCATCGTCCTGTTTTTTTAACAGGTTCGCACGCTTTGCCGCCTTCAAGCCCGGAAAAAAATTCCCTGTTTAAAAAATCAAGTTGTTTTTCCGTAGGAATATTTCCCGCAAGAAAAATCCTGCAGTTCGCGGGCGAATATCTGCTTTTGTGAAATTCTTTTAAGCCTTCCCATGTAAGCTGCGGAATATCAAGCGGATCGCCGCCCGATTCAAAACTGTACGGAGTTCCCGGCATCACAGCTTTAACAGACCAAAGCCCCGCGTATGTTTCAAGCGATGAATACGCGCCTTTCATTTCATTGTAAACAACGCCTGTAACAGAAAGTCTGCCGTTTTGAAATTCAAGCCTGTGTCCTTCCTGCATAAATGTCCACTCGGGCAAAAGCGGCCTGAACACAGCATTGCCGTAAACCGACATTAAATTAAAATAATCATGTTCGTTAACGGAGCTTGCAGGATACACAGTTTTATCTGGATACGTCATCGCGTTTAAAAAAGTCTGAAGGCTGCCCTGCGCAAGAACAATAAAAGCGTCTTTTAGCGGATAACGCTCGGAGCCGCATAAAACTGAATGTTCAAGAATGTGCGCGGCTCCGGTGTTGTCCTGCGGGCTGGTCGCGAAGGTAAATGAAAAAAGATTTTCGCTGTCATTGTTAAGCACATGAAAAACTTCTGTTCCGCATTTTTCATGTTTTGCCCATATTCCTTTTGCTTTTAATTCATTTAAATCAACAACATCAAGGATGATAAATCCGCTTTCAAGAACCTGTCCTTTTTTCAAACAGGTTTTTATTTCTGTGTCCGCTTTACTGCCGCTCATTCAAAAACATCCTCGTCTGTGTATAATAAAATTTCGCTGTTTTCACGGGCAAGCCTGAACCACGCAAGAAATTCTTTCGCGGCAAGATCGCTTTCGCGTTTGGGAACAGCGCCGAGAATATCGGATTCTTCGCGGATCAATTTTCTGCGTCCCGCAGAAACGCATGAAAGAATTTTTTCGTTAAAATCGCTGTTTCTTCCTTTTAATAAAACAGCGATGTCGTATTCCGTCATGGTTTTTAATTTTTCCTGAATGTGACGGTCAACTGTATTGATCACGTCGTCTAGGGTGTATAATTTTTCCTTAAGATCGTGTCCGATTTTTGGATTTTCTTCTTCGATTTCGCCGATGATTCTGTCGCCAAACTGATAATCGCCGTGTTTTAAAATTGCCGCAAGCGTCTGCATTCCGTCAATTTTTATGTCATTTGCGCCGCCACCGACATTTCTGACCTTTTCTTTCAGCGCGGCGGATACCTGTTCAAGCACTTCAGGGAGCACTTCCTTCTGATGCGCCATGCGCAGAAGAATACCGGCTTTGCGATCAGGCTGGAGCCTGCTTAAAATCCCGGCTGAAAGTTTCGGCGGCATTCTGGAAAGAATCAGCGCGGCTGTCTGCGGACTTTCTTCCTTAAAAAGCAGGACAAGCTGTTCAATGGAATATTCTTCCAGAAAACTGAACATGTTTTCTTTTGTCGCGGGAACCGCTTTATTAAGCAGCATCTCGCCTTTGTCCGGCCCCTTTGCAGCATAGAGAATCCGCCGCGCGGTTTCAATTCCGCCCTGCGACGTTTTTAAAAAACGGTATGGCCCTGAAAACAAAGCGTTAAATTCGGTAAGGATTTCATCCCTTTCTTCGCTTTGAATTTTTTTTATTGACGCGATTTCTTTTGATATTTCGGTTATTTGCTGCGAGTCAAGCTCGGCAAGAACGCCAGCGGCCTGCTTGCTTCCGATCAAAATAAGAAATTTCGCAACCCGCCTGTATTTTGAATCCGCTGATGTTTTTTCTTTTTTGGGAACAGCGGTTTTAAAATTATTGGTTTCTTTAAAAAAAATCGGATGATCGTTTTTATAATTGCCTATCGGGCGGATTATATTACCCTGAACCGCATTCTGCGGCGGCTTCGCCTGCTCTTCCTTCGGCGCGGAATCAAGCGTTTGATTCATGGTTTTTTTATACATTTCTATGCCATGCCGAAGTATATTCCCCATAACAAAACATTGTATTACAATAAGGATGCAATTAATAGATGCCAAAAAGGATTAATAATGACAAAAAAAATCGTGTTTATTCTGCTGGTAATGACGATCGTTACAATAAACTCATGTGAAAGCAGGAAGGCCGCGCCTGCCGGCAGTACGGATATTTTACACGAAATTGATTTATTAACCGAAGAAGAAGCTGAAGAAATTCCTGTAATTATAGAACCTACAAGGGCTGAACTTGTTATGCGCGCGATAATGAACGGATATCCAAATAGAATAGTAAAAATTGAATACCGTTATGATGACTGGGCGGTTTTTTTGATTGACGCGGGAGAAAATCCCGCTTCCGTTAATCCTGCGGGAAAATGGTATTATTACACAGGCGGAAGACTGCTCCCCGAAGATAAAAAAGATGAAACGTCCAGTTACAGATCGCTTCAGTTGTACAATTATCCCGGGGAACTTCCAGTACTGGTTGAGCGCAACGCCGATGAAAGGGAAAGACTCAGCAGTATGGCGGACAGAAGACCAAGCGCAATCGCACGCTCGACATTTTTTCTTGACGATCTTTTTGCGGCTGCCACAAGAGCTGAAGTTGAAAAAAGCATCGTCCGCATGAATTTTCTGGGCGGAAGCATAAGGGTACATAAGGACATACAGGAAGCGCTGACGCTTGTTGAAGCCCGGATCAGGGCAGCCGCAGCCACCGACCGCGATGTCCAGACATGGATAAATAATCTTGGAACATGGGAAGGCTGGAACTGGCGTAATGTCGCAAATTCCGACGCAAGGTCTTATCATGCCTATGGTCTTGCAATCGATCTTCTTCCGCGCAGTCTCGGCGGATTGCAGACATACTGGCTGTGGACAGCGGAACACAGGAACGACTGGTACAATGTCCCTTACAGCCAAAGATATCATCCGCCGCAGGCTGTAGTCGCCGCGTTTGAAAGTTACGGTTTTATCTGGGGCGGAAAGTGGACAACTTTTGACACAATGCACTTTGAATACAGACCGGAAATTTTATTTCTAAGCGGGTTAGACGTTCAAGTGTTACGGTGATAAATAAAAATTAAAAAAATTACTGGGAATTTACATGACGATGTTTTTATTTTTATTAATGAGCCTTCTTTCTTTTTAATGTGAATACTAAAGCCTTATCTTAAAACGAGCGGCGCTATCCCACAGGAGAAAACTCAGGACGAATCTACTACGGAGCCCGCTCATAGTTAAAATTGTTATTGTTTTATTCGCTGGTCTCCTTCGCAGCGAACTCCTGAAATGTTTTCCCCTGCGGGCTAGCGCCGCTCCTTTCAAGTTGAACATATTGGTATTCACATCCAAATGATAACGGGTATTCTTGTAATAAAATTGAAAGTCTAAACGTAAATACCTATTAAATTAGTAATGAAGACCTAAGCACAAAATTAATGTATATTTTATAGGCGGGAGCAGACTGCGCGCAGGCAAAACTATCTTTGGCGTTCCCTGCCGGAGAGACAGATGTTTTGTCTTATTCAAATGATGGAATGTAATGTTAAGTAAATTCTTTATAGCATAAAGAATTTACGCATATTTGAAATATTGAAACCAAATAAGACAAAACACCAAGGCTCGTAGGCAGACTCTGCCAAAAGTTTTGCCTGCACACAGACTGTCCTGCCTATATATACATATCAAATAATACGCTCAGGTCTTTAATGTTTATTTGTAGATATATATATTTAGACTTATGTTCCCTGTCATGTGAATACACATAAAACTTTTTATTACTTCCCATTAATATACGCCTGCGGATGATAAAATTACACCGCTGGTTATTTGCCAATTATTTTTAATAAACGAAAATAAAATAATGGTAAAGAAAAATGAAATTAATAAACAATATATCCTGGAGTTAATCAGTAATAATGTAAAACGCTTAAGATCGTTACAGAATATATCGCAGATGAGCCTTGCTTCAAAGACAGAACTTACACATAACTTTATAAATGATATTGAGAACTGTAAAAAAGGAGTTTCAGCCACAACGCTTGCGAAACTATCAAACGCGCTGAACGCAGAGCCGTATCAGTTTTTCCTTCCCGAAGGCACGCCTAATAACGAAGTTCTGATCTATGTAAAAGATATAAATGATTCGTTCCAGAAAGTTGTAAATGAACTTACCCAGCAATACATTACCGGAAATAAATAAAATCCCTGATTACAAAAAACTGGAAATTTCTTCCAGAGTGATTTCCCTGTTAATAATTGTTCTTCCGCTTCGATCCTTAAAATCAAGAACCAGCGTCTGTTTAACCACGGAAAGGATCGATTTTATTTCCGCCGGAATGTCGCCTGATGTAATTCCAAGCTCTTCAAGGATTTCCATATTGGATTTATTCTGAAAACTGTCAATATCAATGCCTGCCATCGCGTTGTTTTCTATCTGGAACGATGCCTGAAGGCTTCCGTTGTCCAGCGTTTTTATCGACTGAAACTGCGCAATATCCTGCGGAACCGATTCTGAAAAAAAGTTTGACACAATTGAATTTATTTCTGTATTAAAATTATCAACAACCCTTACAAGAATGGTTCCGGTTATCTTTCCCAAATTCGCCCAGACAACAATGCCCGTTATCAGTATGGCGGTAAATAAAACCGTGCAGATAATGCAATAAACGCGCAAAATAATTTTTAGCACATTTTTTACTTTTCCCGTTTTGTTTTCGTTCATTCCGTTATCGCTCATTTTGTTCTCCTTATGTTAAACAAGTTCATCTACGTGTTTTTGCGGGCCTTCATACATACAAAGCAGAGCCTTGAATTCTTTTTCGTCCAGCGTTTCTTTTTCCAAAAGCGCGCCGGAAACATTATCAAGAATATTGCGGCGGTCATCAAGAATTTTTTTCGCTTTTGCGAATTCCGCTTCGATAATTCTTGCGACTTCTTCGTCGATGTACTGCTGCGTACTTTCAGCGTACTCGCGCTGGAAAGCAGGCTCGCGCTGCTCCTGGCCGGTCATGCCCATTGCGCGCGAAGTAAGCGCGACATTTTTAAAACGATCGCTCATTCCGTAATCGGTAATCATTTTGCGCGCGATATCTGTCGCCTTGGTCAGATCGTTCGCGGCGCCGGTTGAGTATTCGCCCGAAATCATTTCTTCCGCGATGCGCCCGCCGAGCAGAATATCGATCCTGCCCAGAAGATCAGACTGCGTAATTGTGTATCTGTCTTCCAGCGGAAGCTGCATTGTGTAGCCAAGCGCAAAGCCGCGCGGAATTATCGATATTTTTGTGACAGGATCGGAGTTAGGTGTAAAGGCGGCGACCATCGCGTGCCCTGCTTCGTGGTACGCTGTCAGCCTTCTTTCCTTCTGTTTTAGCACGCGCGTTTTTTTCTGCAGACCTGCTACGGTTTTTTCAATCGCTTCGTCAAAGTCGCGCTGGGCTACCATTTTTCTTCCCGCTCTTACAGCAAGCAGCGCGGCTTCATTTACAATATTGGCAAGGTCAGCGCCGGAGAAACCCGAAGTAACGCGGGCGACAACTTCCAAATCAACGGACGGGTCCAGCTTTACAGGCTTTGAGTGAATCTTTAAAATCGCTTCCCTTCCCTTTAAATCCGGTCTGTCTACAAGCACCTGACGATCGAATCTGCCGGGGCGAAGCAGCGCGGGATCAAGGACATCAGGACGGTTAGTGGCTGCTAAAATTATAAGGCCGCTTGTTCCGTCAAAGCCGTCCATTTCAACAAGAAGCTGATTGAGCGTCTGCTCGCGTTCGTCGTTTCCACCCGCGATATTGTTGATCCTGCTCTTGCCGATTGCGTCAAGCTCGTCAATAAAAATTATGCACGGCGCTTTACTTCTTGCCTGTTTGAATAAATCGCGCACGCGCGCGGCGCCTACTCCGACAAACATCTCGACAAAATCTGCGCCGCTCATGCGGAAGAACGCGACTCTGGCTTCGCCCGCGACAGCTCTCGCTAGAAGCGTTTTTCCTGTTCCGGGCGGCCCGACCAAAAGGACGCCCTTTGGAATTTTTCCGCCGATCTCTTTGTATTTTTCCGGGCTCTTTAAAAAGTCGACTACTTCGACAAGTTCTTCCTTCGCTTCATCAACGCCCGCTACATCGGCAAAGCGCGTAATAATGTCGCCTTCCGCGACAATGACCGCGCGGTTTTGTCCGACAGAAAGAACATTGCTTCCCATGTTGCCGATTCGTTTAATTACAAAACGCCAGATTAAAATAAAAAACGCGATTGGCAGAACCCAGCTTAAAATAAAACTTAATACCGCGTTTCCTTCGCGCGAAACCGCGCCGTAGGAAACATTATTCAAATCCATCAATTTGATAAACTCAGGATCATTTATCGCAACTGTCCTGTACGTTTTATTCTGCGTTGTGCTGTAAGCGGGCGTCATCGTTGACCTTGATGAATTGGCGCTGCCGGGATCCGTAAAGCCTGTAAAATACGAATCCGTTAATTCTACGCGTTTAATTTCACCTGACGCAATGCGCAGTTTAAATTCTGAAAAATCAATCGCGGGATTTAACCTGTTTAAAAAAACAAAATTAAAAAGACTAATCCCCACAAGAAGTATCGCTATATAAATAAGAAGATATTTCCACCCGCCGAATCCTTTAAAGTCGGGCATTTTTCCGCCGCCGAAAGGAAACATGGGGCCTTTATTATCTTTTTTATCACCTGAATCGCTCATTTTGCAACTATATCATATTAAATACTTTTTATGCTACTATGTTACAAATGAAAGTAAACGGCCTGCAGGATAATAAGCCGGCTCCCCTTTATCTGATAGACGCATACGGACTGATATATCGATCTTATTTTGCATTTTTAACGCGTCCGCTGCGCAACAACGCGGGAAAAAATGTTTCTGCTGTTTTTGGATTCGCGCGCACAATAATTTCTTTGATTGATGACGGCGCTCCCGCCGCGGACAGCGAAGGCAGGCGGAAAGAAAATCCTGAAAAACCGCTGCGCCTTGCCGCGATATTTGATTCAAAGTCGCCGACATTCCGCCATAAAATGTACAGCGAGTACAAGGCAAACAGGCAGAAAACCCCGGAAGATTTGCACGAACAGGTTCCGTTAGTTGAAGAATTTTTAACAGCTCTGGGCATCCGGTGTTTAAAGGCTGACGGTTTTGAAGCCGACGATATTATCGCAACCCTTGCGCAAACATGCAAAAAAGAAAACAGGCAGTGTTATATTTTATCGTCGGATAAGGATTTATTGCAGCTTGCGGGAGACGGAACATATGAACTGCGTCCCGCGAAAATAAAAAGAACAGAAGCGATTCCTTCAAGCTCCGGGCCCGCGTGGGATATTGTCGGCCCTGATGAAGTAAAAAGCGAATGGGGCGTTGAGCCGGAAAAAATTTTAGACTTGCTTTCATTAACGGGAGACAACTCCGACAATGTCCCCGGCGTTAAGGGAATAGGAGACAAGATCGCGATCAAATTGATGACGCGCTTTGGTTCACTCGACGAGATTTATAAAAACATCGCGGCAATTGAAGGCTCGACGGGAAAGAAAGTAGCGGACGGCAAAAAAGACGCGTATTTTTCGCAATCGCTGATTCAGTTACGCAGCGATGTCCAGCTTCCGGTTTCTTCCATAGACAATGATCTGTCAATTGAAAACCTTGATCGCAGCGCGGGAGCAAGCGTGCTGATGCGCGAGGGAATCCGCCAGAGCGCGAAACAGCTTGATAAAAACGTAAGATCGGCGGTAAACACATTTCAAAAAACAGATACAAGCGATCACTCCGCGGAAAATTCAGATCAGGAACAGTCAACCGAAGAAAGTCCCATTCAAAAAATCGGTTTCGGATTGCGCGATACCGCTGTCGATCAGGATTTACTGGGCGACGGCGTTTACAAGGTAATCCTTGATTTTAAAGAACTTGAAGCGGTTCTGGAAAAAGCAAAAAAGCAGAAACTTCTCGCGCTTGATTTTGAAACAGACTCGCTTGACGCGTGGAATTCGCACCCCGTCGGAATTTCACTGGCTTTAAAACCAAAAGAAGCGTTTTATGTGCCTGTCGCTCCGCACGGAGTAAATCCTGACGCAGACGCAGTTTCTCCGCCGTCGGAATTTCTTGATCCGGAAAAAGTCCGCGCGCTCTTCGCGCCGTTATTCGACGATGACGAACTGACTATCGTAGCGCATAACGCAAAGTTTGATTACAAGGTAAGCCGCGGATGGGGAATCGAAAGATGGAAGTGTAAAATATGGGACACAATGGTAGCCGCATGGCTTGCCGATCCCGAGCGCAACAGCTACTCGCTTGATTCGCTTGCTTCATATACTTTGGACTGCACAACAATCAAATATATGGACATTGTTCCCAAAGGACGCAATTTTGACGCGGTTTCGCTTGATACCGCCGTAAACTATTCATGCGAAGACGCGGATCTCTGCATCAGGCTGAAACATCACCTTGAGCCGATTTTAAAAAAATATGAATTTATCGATCTGTTTTTAAATATGGAAATGCCTTTGCTTCCGATTCTCGCGGAAATGGAAGGCGAAGGGATAATGATTGAGCCGAAAGCGCTTGTCAGCTACGGAAAGGAACTGACTAAAGAGCTTTTTAAAATTCAATCGGATACATGGAATACTGTAGGGCATGAATTTAATCTTTCTTCTACTAAGCAGCTTCAGGAAGTGCTTTTTAATGAACGCAAATTAAATCCCGGAAAAAAAACAAAAACAGGATATTCGACAGACGCCGCCGCGCTTGAAATACTCGCTCGCGAAGACCCCGTACCGGCTTTAATCCTGCGCCACCGCACATTGTCAAAATTAAAATCGACGTATGTCGATACGTTAGCTGACATGGCTGACAGCCGCGGAAGGATACACACAAGTTTTGTGCAGACAGGCACGGCGACAGGGCGCCTTTCAAGCAGGGAACCCAATATGCAGAATATTCCGGTACGCGCCGAAGAAGGAAGGCGCATCCGCGAAGCGTTTATCGCGAAACCGGGAAGCGTGCTGATTTCCGCGGATTATAACCAGATTGAACTTATGGTGCTCGCGCATCTTTCACAGGATGTAAATCTCCTTTCGGCGTTCGCGTTTAATAATGATTCGCAGGGGTTTCAGGATGTTCACGCCCGCACAGCGTCATTAATTTTCGGCATAAATGAGATCGATGTAAAACCTGAACAGCGGCGGATGGCAAAGACGATTAATTTCGGCGTCATTTACGGAATGAGCGCGTTCAGGCTCGCGAATGAACTTAACATCAACAGAACAAAAGCGCAGGAATTTATAACGGCTTATTTTAACACATATTCAGGCGTCCGCGCGTTCATCGAGAACACAATCAGAAAAACGGAAAAATGCGGTTATGTGTCAACAATATCGGGACGGCGGCGTTATGTGCCTTCGATTAATTCGCATAACAAAACCGAAAAATCCGCTGCTGAACGGATTGCGGTTAACACGCCGATTCAGGGTTCAGCCGCGGACATAGTAAAAACGGCGATGATCAATCTTGACAAAAGGCTGTCGAAAGAAAAAACAAGCATCCGCATCCTGCTGCAGGTACACGACGAACTGATCCTTGAATGTGAAAAAGACGAAGCGCAGGAAGCCGCAAAACTTGTAAAAGCGGAAATGGAACAGGCTGTGACTTTAAGCATCCCGCTGCGCGTAAGCGTGGAAACAGGCGGCACATGGGGTTCGTTTCATTAAATCTTTATCCTGCCCCGGAAACTGCGCGACAATGTAAGTTTATCAATATATTCAATGTTCCCGCCGACGGGCATTCCCGACGCAAGACGCGTAATCAGCACAGGATAATCTTTTAAAATTTTTTGCAGGTAAAGGGCGGTTGTATCGCCTTCAACTGTAGGGTTTAACGCAAGGATAAGCTCTTTTACCTGCGAACCATTGCCGGGATAATGAAGACGGTTTAACAGTTTGTCGATTGAAAGATTCGCGGGGCTTATCCCTTCAAGCGGAGCAATGAGGCCGCCAAGGACATGATAAACCCCTGTAAACTCGCGGCCTTCTTCTATTATGCGCACATCCTGCGCGCACTCAACAACGCAGATAACGGAAGCGTCGCGATCGGAACTGGTGCAGACATGGCACGGATCAGTCTCGGTAAAGCAGCCGCAAATTCCGCAGCGCAGGATTGATTTATGCAGCGCCGACAATTCCTTCGCAAGGGTATCGGCAAGCGCGGGACTTGAATCCAGAATGTGGTACACAATCCTTCCCGCGCTTTTTTTCCCAATCCCGGGAAGTTTCGAAAATAACGCCGTCAGTCTGTCTAGCGCGTTAACCGCCATGATGATCAGCCGATCCCGAAAGGAAGCGATCCCATTCCCGGAATATTCATCCCCCCTGTCATCGCGCTGACTTCAGCGGCGATTGCTTCCTTCGCCTTCGCCATTCCGTCGGTAAAAGCCGCCATTATAAGGTCCTGAAGCATTTCCGCGTCTTCCATCGCGACAGGCGTTATGCGCACAGCAAGCACTTCCATTTTTCCGTTAATATCGATTTCGACAAGTCCGCCGCCCGCGGCTCCCGTTACTGTAAAAGCGCCGAGCTTTTCCTGAAAACCGCTCATCTGCTCCTGAATTTTCTGCGCGTTTTTTAAAACATCAAACGGATTAATATTCATATACACTCCAATGCGCCGCGGCCGGCGGCAATTAATTTATTTAAGAAACAACAACTCCGGGAATAACTGAAAGCACGTTATCAACAGGATTGCCGCTTTCCGCTTTTTCTGAATCAGGCGGGATGCGCGAAGCGGCGTTATCCCACATCGGCACATCGTCGTCATCGCTGCTGCCAGGCGCGGCGCCGTTCTCCTTTGCCGCTACCATTTTGTTAAAAGCGTCAGAAAGCGAACGCGTATCCGAAAACCGCGTTACGGGTTTTTCGTTATTCGAAACCTGCTGCGCAGGTTTGGGCTCGCTCTGTTTCTGCGGTTCGTTATGCGAAATTTGCTGCGCCTGATTTTGCTGCGGCCCGCTGCGCGGAATCTGCTGCGTTCCGTTTCCCGCGAAAACAGCTTTTGCGCCGTCAAGAGCGGACTTCAGCTCCGCGGGCGATACCCATTTGCCGAGCCATGCAAGTTTAGAAACAGCGGTTTCCGCTTCAAAACGCGGGGACACCGAATAACGCATATCACGGTAACAGTCAAGCAGAATATCAAGCGCCTGCTCAAGCCGGATAGAATCGAAAGCTTCGATGACCTGCGCGGAAAAAAGCGAAGGACGGCAGCCTAAAAGCGATTCCCTTGTTACGCCGTTTTTTATCAGCAAAAGGCTCCTGTAGTAGCCAGCCAGATCGATAATAAACTGTTCGACAGCGACGCCGCTTGATAAAATTTCATCCATAAGCGCGAAAGCTTTTGCGGCGTCATTTTCCGCGCATGACTGCGAAAGAGCGTTAAGTTTTTCAAGGCCTGTAATGCCGAGTTTTTCGCGGATTAATGCGCTTTTTATATTACCTGCGGAAAATGAAACAACCTGATCAAAAAGCGTAAACGCGTCGCGCATACTGCCTGTAGATTCTCTTGCGATCCAGAAAAGCGCTTCATCCTCAGCTTGAATTTTATTTTCCGCGCAGATTTTCTTTAATACCGACTGAATTGTCTCGACAGGTATCAGGCGGAAATTAAACTGCTGGCAGCGGCTCTTGATCGTGGCAGGAACCTTGTGCAGTTCTGTCGTCGCGAAAATAAAAACGATGTAAGGCGGCGGCTCTTCGATGGTTTTTAAAAGAGCGTTAAACGCGCTTCCCGAAAGCATGTGGACTTCGTCGATTATATAAACCTTGTAATTCGCGGCCTGCGGCGGAAAAAGAACTTCATCCTTGATCTGGCGGACATCGTTTACGGAATTATTGGAAGCGCCGTCAATTTCAAGCACGTCCATGCTTGCGCCCGCTTTTATCGCGCGGCAATTATCGCAGATATCCGTGTCATCGCTGCCGCAGGGTCCAAGCTCCGGTCCTTTTTCGCAGTTCAAAGACCGCGCCAGAATACGCGCCGCGCTGGTTTTTCCGCATCCCCTTGGACCGGAAAAAAGGTACGCGTTGGCGATTTTCCTGTTTTTCAGCGAATTTTTTATTGTAGAAACAACAAATTCCTGGCCTGCAAGCTCGTCAAATGTGTTCGGTCTGTATTTTGAAGCAGTTACTTCGTACCGGGATTCCGCCATGGGGATAGTCTACCTGATTATATTGAAAAAAACTATAGTATAGTCCAAGCTGCTGTTTTAGGACCTTTAAGTGAATTTTGATGTATATTATTAATACTTATATACATCAAAATATAATACAATAATTCATAATAATATAGTATTGTATTTTTTCATTTATTTTCGTTATATATATAGACTAATATTTAATATACCGATATAATAATGTATCCTAGTTTATGATTAACTATATTAATCTATATTCTTAACATTTGATTACCGCTTTTGAAAGTGTTATATTAAATGTATGATGTGGGTGTCTACCGTAGGTAGAGTTAGAGATTAAACTATTCCATTGGGGAGTTATTTTTATGGCTGGCAGTACCGATGATGTAAAAGCACAATTTAATGCCATTCGTGAAGAAGCTAACAGCTTGGGTGTGCGGGATATAAATTTCAGTACAGCGACACCGGCAAGCAGTGATAGCCTTGAGTGCTACAAACGCACATTAGAAATAATAAAAAAAAACCAGCAACGTTATGACCAAAATGCGGGTGAGCTATAAGGAATATTTTTTATGGATGTGCGTTACACCCTTCGATCCATGCAGCAAATCCTTAAAGGAATTCCTTTTGATTCTCCCGCTTCAAAGCCGGTTGATATAGAATTTTCGAAAATTGCTTCTCCTTGTCATGTTAAAGATTTCTTTAATCTCTCGATTGAATATGAAAGCTCGCTTCCTTATGAAGCAAGCTGTTCAATATACTCGCCAAAAAACAAGATAACAATTGTAATTGTAATGCGGGACGAATATGAAGCGGCGTTAAAAGCATATAATAAGGGAGACATCTCAAAGCTTGATCAATGCTGTTTAAGGCGTGAGATATATTGCCATGAGGCCTGCCATTTAATATCAATTATCAGAGCTTATTCCAGCAACCGTGATTCTAAAGTCAGGGAAGAATTTATGCAGCGAATAGAGGATAAATTTACAAAATCAATTGGAAATGCTCAAAATAAAAATACTGTTCCCTGGGAAAAAATCGCAGCAATGGAACCTCCAGACACCTCCCCCTGCGCTTTTGATAAAGAACATTTCCGGTATGCCGATGACTCCTTGAATTACTTCCAATTATTCGAAGAATTGATGCTCCCTGAAGATAAAATGTATGAAGCCGCGGAAAAACTTGCAGGGATCGCAAGAACAAAAACACTCAGTTATAATGACGTTGCAAAAGAGACCTTTGTATCAAAAAGATTTTTTGACCTTTTCCCGGATAAAAGAGACAAATTAAACGAGCTAATAGTAGCGGAATTAAACAAATAAAGCGTCCTGCGCCAGGAGGGCCGCGGCGCGGCAGCCTTCCGCTTACCGTTGCTTCCTTCCGGACCTGGCGGGGTTAGGCGGCGGATACCCGCACGGTTCCTGACACAGAACAATTAATGGTATACGTACAGCCGGAACTGGTCAAGATGCTTAAAAAAACGGAAAAAAGTTGAATTTTAAGATCGGAATATATGATAATTAAAAAGGGACAATACTGACACACTTTGATAAAATTATGGTATATTATCAATGTGAATAATTATCTTTAGGAGGATAAACAATGAAAAAAATGGGAAAAAAATTGAGCGTTATAGCTATAATTTTTCTGCTGGCAGCAAGTCCTGCGTTTTCACAAGAAATACCAAAAATAGATGATCTATTAAAAGGTGTAGACGATTTCTCTAAAGGACTGGCCAACGCGCTGCCGTTTAACTCCACTGTGGGTCTTAACTGGTCTGACGCTTATATCGGGCAGCTTTTAGAACTGCCGCCGCATTTCGGTATTGGGGTCACTGTTGGAGTAACCACAATGCCTATTCCTGCTTTAGAAAGCATAACAGGGCTTATTGGCATGGATGATTTGCCGCTGGATATCCTTGGATCGATAGGGTTTCCGATTCCGGCAATTTCCGCGGAGGCCAGAATCGGCGGATTCTTTATTCCTTTTGACATTGGCTTTAAATTCGGAGCGGTACCAAAGGATATTTTAAGTAATTTTGTCGATATGAACAGCCTGCCTATCGAGATTGATTACCAGCTTATCGGTTTTGATTTCAGGTATGCGATATTTAACCCAAAAGCAATGCCGATAAAGGTTTCTGTCGGCATCGGGTTTAACTACCTTAGAGGCGGGATTTCAGCGGAAGTTCCGATGAATTTAGGTTATTCTTTTGAAGCGCCCAGCAATCTTGATAACCCTGACCCGAATAATATGTCTACATATGAACTCAAAGTAAAGCCCCCTACCGCTTCTCTTCTCTGGGAAAATAAAACCTTAGAAGCAAAAGCGCAGGTTTCATTCCCGCTGTTTATAATTACTCCATATGCGGGTATTGGCATAAGTTATGGATGGTCCAGCGCAGGTTATGATATAAAATCAGGCGTAACATACAAAAAGGACGGCAATGAACAGCCTCTCAATAATCAAATTATTGGTATCCTTGAAGAGCAAGGCATGAGCGGTTTAACAGGTAATGGTTTTGGATCTATGGTAGACGTCGGCGGCTTTAATATCAGGGCATTCGGCGGCTTATCACTCAATTTATTTGTGATAAGAATCGATGTGACAGCGATGTACAACTTTTTCAGCCAGAGTTTAGGCGCGTCACTTGGTTTAAGGTTCCAGCTCTAGAAAAAATCCGCCAAGTCAGGTATACCAGATAGTCTGGTTAAGTCTGACAGCGGATAAAAAGTTTAAGTATTGCCCCGGATAGGAGTGAATTAAGGACTTTGCTTTGGCAAAGTTATCCCCTATCTGGGGTTTTTTATTGTCCTTTAAATAAAAAAAAACCCCCCGGGAAAAGGAGGTGAGGAAACCCGGGGAGCCGCTGAGGTACGCCGGCTGCATAACATGGATGTAAATCCAGTAGTATAGAAGACAATCGTCATCTAAACCGTATCATCAGTTAAATATAAAATAAAAACTAATAAGCGCGGGGTCAAGCAATTTATTGCCCATACCGGTTTTTTATGGCATAATTTGAAAATGAGCATTAAAAAACCATATCATTCAGGCAGGACTGTTCTTGTTTTGATGATTTTTCTCTGCTGTGTAATAGCAATGGCAGTGTTAAAGATCGCTTCATCCGTAATTCTGCCGTTTACAATTGCCGCGCTGCTTGCTTTTGTATTCCTGCCGATGATTAAAGCGCTGGATAAAATCCGGTGTCCGCGTTTTTTATCGATATTACTTGTCGTAATTATCATTATCTCGGGAATGTATCTTTTTGGAATGGTTATTTTTTCATCGGGAAGGATGATAGCGGCTCAATGGCCGAATTTTGAATACCGTTTTCAAGTAATTTACAACTGGGCGGCGGAGATATTTGAACTTTCCAACGACACTGAACTGACTTTCTGGCAGAATCTTTGGGGGCAGGAAATAATCCGCAATTTTATCCGCGATTTTACAATTTCTTCTTCAAATATATTTCTAAGGTTTTTATCAAGCGCGGTGCTTGTCGTTCTTTTTATTGTTTTTATCCTGATGGAAGCGGGCTTTATTAAAGAAAAACTTATGGTCGCGTTTGAGAATCACATAGGAAATGTCGAAGGCATGGGCAATGAATTAATTTCCCAGGTAACAAGATATTTAACGGCAAAATTTTTAATTTCGCTTGCCAACGGATTAATTTTTGCCGGCGCTTTTTTTCTTGTAGGACTGGAGTTCGCGGTCGTTTGGGGCGTTATTCAATTTTTATTAAATTTTATTCCTACATTGGGCAGCATCGCGGCGGGCGTCATTATATCGCTGTTTGCGCTGCTTCAATTCTGGCCTGATCCCGCCCCGATAATTATCGTTATCGCGGTAATACTCGCTGTAAACATGATTCTTGGCAATATCCTTGATCCAAAAATTGTGGGAGACCATGTCGGGATTTCGCCGCTTGTGATTTTAATTTCACTTTCTTTATGGGGTTATATCTGGGGGTTCGCAGGCATGGTTCTCGCGGTTCCGATGACTGTAATCATCAAAATAATCTGCGAAAACATTCCGATAATGGAACCTGTTTCGGTTCTTATAGGATCGAGAAAATCAGTTCTTACAAAAAAAGCGGCAAATGAAAAAGCCGAAAACGAAGAAACCGCGAAAAAAAATATTTTTAATGAAGAGAAAGCTGAAGCATAACCATGTCTGTACCATGTTACCCTGACTTTGTCCCGCTGGGCATCGAGCACAAAGAAATTCTGCATCCGCGCCTTTCGCTGACATTCGACGGCGTTTCTGAATTTACATTCGCGGGTCTTTATCTTTTCAGGAAAAGGTATAACTATCGTATATCGCGCTTCATGCAAAGAAGCGTTACGCGAAGCGGCGAAGACGGCGGTTTCATAATTTCCGGAACTCAGCCTGATCATAACGGGCACGGAACCCAGGACGAATCTTCCCGCAAAAAAACATTTTTCATGACTCCGTGCGCCGCGCCGCAAGAGCAGATATTATCATCGCTTTTTGATACGCATGATTACTGGAAAAATATTTCAGAAACTGTTTTAAATCCTGTGTCCGAAGAATTAAAGGAACGCGGAATAACGTTTAACGAAGACAGAGATAATTTTGATTATCTTTACAGCCGCGCGGAACTGGCTGAGCTTCCCGGGAAAAAGTTTCATAAAAAGAAAAATCATGTAAACAATTTTTTAAGCGCGTATCCTGATCATGAACAGCGTCCGATAGTCCCCGCGCTGATTCCGGCTGCGCTGGAAATTCTGGATCGTTGGAAGCAGGACAAGAACGAAGACGGCGATTACAAAGCGGCAAGGGAAGCTCTTGAATTATTCGGAAGCCTTACGCTAAAAGGATCAATTTTTTTTGTTGACGGAAAGCCCGCCGCTTACTGCCTTGGCGAAAGCATCGCAAGGGGCAGGATGTTTGTCATTCATATTGAAAAAGCAATTGATGAATACAGAGGAATTTATCAGTATGTGAATCAGGCATTTGCGGCTTCCCTTCCGCGTTTTTTTTCGCTTATAAACCGCGAGCAGGATCTCGGCAGCGAAGGAATGCGCCAGGCAAAAATGACTTACCGCCCCTGCGGTTTTGTAAAAAAATATACAGCGGTTAGATTATGATTTATTTAACAGGTTTTCACGCGATTGAAGAGCGGATAAAATCAGGACGTCCATGCGGTCCGCTGCTTGTCGCGAAGGCAGGTCCGCGCGCGAAAGAAATTGTGACGCTTGCTGTTAAAAATAAAATCCGTCTTGAAAGAACAGGCACATTTGATCTTGACGGCATCGCGCCTGACAACAAAGGCATAGCTCTTCATATTATTGATGAAGAAAACAGCCATGCCGATATAAGCCTTGAAAATTTTATCGCGTCTCTTGAAGAAAACCATGACGCTCTTGTTTTAATCCTTGATGAAATAACAGATCCGCATAATTACGGCGCAATTCTCCGCTGCTGCGATCAGTTCGCGGTCGACCTTGTTATCAGCAGGAACCGCCGGAACGCGAAACACGCCGCGGTAATTTCGCAGACATCGGCAGGCGCAGTCTCCTGGGTCGCTCAGGCGGAAACGCCGAATCTCGCGCGCGCAATTGATGATTTAAAAGAAGCAGGTTTTTGGATATACGGCGCCGAAATGGAAGGAGAGCCGGTTTACACAAAAGATTTAAACGGCAGAACGGCTCTTGTTCTTGGCGGCGAAGGAAGCGGCATATCGCGCCTGCTGCGGGAAAAGTGCGACGGTTTTATCGGCATACCTTCATCCGGCAGAGTGGATTCACTTAACGTTTCTGTCGCAGCAGGCATACTTCTTTACGAAACAAGACGGCAAAGACAAAAACGAAAATGATTTTATATTCTTTTATTGCAGACAGATTCAATTTTTTACGCGTCGTTAAAATGTTTTCATATTTGCAGAAAGGAAAAACTGCAGACCGAAAAATATTTTTGTTTAATAGTTTCAATTTATTCCCATGCACAGGCGAGAGCAGACTGCGCGTTCACAGCTAAAGCAGTGTAAGCAAAACTATCTTTGGCGTTCCCTGTCATGTGAATACCCATATAATTTTAATTTAATAAATCATTGAAAACATATATTTTAAATGCTATACTACCGCAGGTATTAGATTTATTCAGAAATTAAAATTTCAGAATATTCATTATAAAGGCGGCGTTATGAAAGAAAAGAAACTGAATCTGCCGGAAAAACTCGGCTACGGCGGACATCATGTGGCGAGCAATTTGATTGTCTATTTTGTGAATGCGTACATACTGTTCTATTTTACTGATGTTTACGGAATACCACCCGGTATCGCAGGAATGATTCTTGCGCTTGGCGTTATCTGGGACGGAATTAACGATCCGCTGATTGCGCATTTCGCGGATAACCGCCGTTTCAAAAGCGGCGAATCAACGCGTCCTTTTATGCTTTATACCTGCCTGCCCCTTGCAATTGCGTCCGTATTGTTATTTACGCCTTTCAACCTGCCGCCTGTCATAAAAATAATTTATTGTATTGTTATTTATATTATTTTTGACACGGCGGTTACCTTTTACAGACTGCCGGGATTTGTTATGCCTGTGCTTGCGTCATCTGATCAGCGAGACAGGCTGAGTATCAACACCTATGTTTCAGGCGGAGGCAGCTTAGGCGGCGCACTCGCGACAGTTCTTTGCTGGCCGCTTGTCAGAATGTTTTCAGGGCTTGACAGCAACGGAGACATGATCAACCCGCAGCGCGGATTCCCGTTAACGGCCGCTGTCATCGGCGCGATGCTCATCTCTCTTGCGCTCTATTCATATTTCACATCACGCGAACGCGTTAAACCAAAACTGGATCCTGATAACAAACTGTCCATGTTCAGCTCGTTTAAGCTTGCCGTACAGGATTACAACTTCCGCTGGAATACGGCATTCTCAACCTGTTATTTTATCTGTAACACGCTGATGATGACATCGATTGTTTATTACTGCACATATATTTTAAGAGACGCGGGAAAAACAACATTGATCATGGCAGTGTTTGTCGCCGGATCCGTTGCGGCGCTGCCGTTTGTAAAAAAAGTCAGCCTGATGCTCGGACGGCGCAAAGCGATGATACTGGGCGCGTTATTGATTCTTATAGGAAAAATTCCGTTTGTTATTTTTCCTGAAACTATCGAAATAATGTATGTAAACGCTTTTATTATGGGATTGTCCGTTGCGCTTAACATCGTAAGTTTCAGCACGACCAGGGCGGAAGTTGCAGATAACATCGAGAATGTCAGCGGACGAAGAATCGACGGCATGGTTGTAAACTTCAACGGATTTTTTAACAAGTGCGGAACAGCCCTTACAACCCTTGGCATAGGACTTGCGCTCCAGTTCGCGGGCTACAACGCCGAGTACAGCGTACAGCCGCAGGCGGTTACGACAACGCTTGTTGGAATCATGGGATGGGCGGCAATTGTTTTTTCCGTACTGATGATCTTCTGCGCCTCAAAAATTACAATTGAAGATGTTGTAAAAAAACTTGAATCATTTGTAATTGGAACGAACGATGAATGACATATTGATAAAAAACGCGCAAATTATTGACGGTACGGGCGCTCCCGCGTTTAAAGCCGATATGGCGGTAAAAGACGGAAAAATCGTGTTTATAGGAAAGGTTGATGGCGGAAAAATTGATGCCTCTTCTACGGAAACCTTCGACGCGGACGGGCTTGCCGTGGCTCCGGGGTTTATAGACGCGCACGGTCATTCAGATTTGTTCGCGTTCGCTGATCCCGCAAGAGCGTCAAAATTATGTCAGGGGATTACTACAGAGATCGCAGGACAGTGCGGTCTTGGACCCGCGCCTGTAAGCGAAACTTTTTATAATGTTTACGAAGCTGCATTTAAAAGCCTTGGCGCGCCTGTAAATCCCAAATGCAGGGATTTTAAAACCTTCGGCGCTTTTATGAGTTATACGGAAAAAATGCCGCTTGGAATTAATCTTGCATATTTTATACCGCACGGCGCGGTGCGGGTAGCTGTTATGGGAATGTCCGCAGAAAAACCGTCCGCAGAACAAATGATCGCAATGCAAAATTATATCCGCGAAGGCATGGAAGCCGGTGCCCTTGGATTGTCAAGCGGCTTAATGTACGCCCCCGGAATTTTTTCTGACGAAGAAGAAATGATCGAATTGTGCAAAACTGTCAGCGAATACGGCGGAATATATACAACACATCTGCGTGATCAAGGCAACAGGGTGGAAGAAAGCGTCGCAGAAACAATCCGCGCCGCCAAAAGCGCTGGAGTGCGCGCGAATGTTTCGCATAACAAAGCAAGCGGGAAAAACAACTGGGGAAAAAGCGCGTCCACAATAAAGATGATCCATGACGCGCAAACTGATATTCAAATAATGCATGACGCCTACCCTTATACTGCAAGCTCGACTGTTCTTATATCCACGCTGCCGCATTATCTTTTAAGAATACCGCATCAGGAAATTATCGCGTATTTAAACAACAGGGAAAACCGCAGCGCATTAATGGATGCGGTTTACAATCCGGCGCCTGATTTTGAAAGCGCGCTTTACGACTGCGGCTGCGAAGGAATTTTAATCACAACAGTTCCTGTGACAAAAGACGCTGAAGGGAAAACAATAAAACAGTACGCAGAAGAAAAAAACATTGATCAGTTTGACGCGTATATAAAACTTTTGACAGATAACAATTTAAGCGGCGGATATATCGGTTTTACAATGTCGCAGAAAGACGTTGACGCCTTTATTACAGATCCGCTTTGCATGATCGGAACCGACTCGCTGTATGTTCAGGGTATTCCGGTGACGCATCCGCGCGCGATAGGAACTTTCCCGCGGGTTATCGCGAAATATGTTAATCAGCTAAAGCTGCTCACGCTTGAAGAAGCAGTCAGAAAAATGACTTCTCTGCCCGCGGAATTTTACAGCCTGCCCGGCAAGGGGATTTTACGCGAAGGAATGGACGCCGATATTGTAATATTCGATCCTGTAAAAATTACAGACCGCGCGGATTTTGAACAGCCGCTTCTGCCGAACGAAGGCATACGCAGGGTCATTGTTGGCGGAAAAACCGCGGTTGCAGATGATAAAGCCTTGAATGTTCTAAACGGCGGAACGCTAAGGCCGTCTTTAAAAAGAAAATAAATATGCATATAATAGAAATTCATGAAATCATCCGAAATTAATCTGCTTCAGCCGCGCCGGCGCGCATGGGCGGAAATCGATCTTGACGCGCTTGCGCATAACGTTTCGCAGCTTCGTTCGCTTTTAAAAGGCGGCTGCGAACTTATGGCGGTCGTAAAGGCTGATGCGTACGGACACGGTTATGAAAAAACAGCGCAGCGGCTTCAGCGCGAAGGCGTCAGCGCTTTTGCCGTCGCCGCTTTAATTGAAGGCATCCAGCTTCGTGAAGCCGGAATTAAAGGTGAAGTTCTTGTACTTGGATACACTCAGCCGCGCGATGTGTCGCTGCTTAATAATTATTCGCTTACGCAGCTTGTAGTTGACGGCGCTTACGCGAAAGCGTTAAACGATGCCGCGGACCGCCGTCTTAATGTTCATATAGCTGTCGACACAGGAATGCACAGGCTTGGCATTGATTCATCAAAACTTGACGAAATAAAAAGCGTATTCAAATGCACAAACCTTAATGTAACCGGAATGGCGACTCACTTTGCGTCATGCGACAGCCTTGACGCAGATGATACCGCTTTCACAAACCGGCAGATCAAATTATTAAATGACATTGTAAATTTATTAAAAAGCGAAGGCTGCAACACGGGGAAAATCCACGCGCAGTCGAGCTTCGGTATTGTAAACTACTGTGACGCGCAATATGATTATGCCCGCGCCGGAATAATGCTTTACGGCGTAAAAAGCCAGAACACGGAAACAAAAAAAAATCCGCCGCTGCGGCCGGTGTTGTCGCTTCGGGCGGTAATTGCTCAGGTGCGGTGGATTGACGCGGGTGAAAGCGTCAGCTACGGCAGAACATTCAAAACAGACAAACCGTTAAAGCTCGCGACAGTGTGCATCGGATACGCGGATGGAATTCCGCGCCAAATGTCAGGACGCGGCGGAATGTGTATTGTGAACGGAATAAAAGTTCCAATCATCGGGCGGATAAGCATGGACATGCTCACAGCCGACGTCACCAGCGTTGATAACGCAGAGGCAGGCGATATTGCCACGCTTATCGGCCATGATCAGGGAGCGCAAATATCCTGCGAAGACGCAGCCGCAGCCGCCGGCACAATTACAAATGATTTTCTTTGCCGGCTCGGAAGCCGTTTACCTAGAATCTATCTTGGAGATAACGCAATCCCAGAGAATACGCTCCTGCTCTAAGCGGACGTTCTGCCCAGAGGCGTTGCTCTTTAACGCTTGATAAAGTTTTCTAAATCGCTAAAAGAACGATATCGATTTCTTTCTACTCAAGATTGGGAAGCGTATTTATCTTTATCGCACTCGGCAATGACCGCCTTGTCTTTTATCACCTAACCAACCTTATCCTTCCAAGCCGAAAGCCACTTGATAAATTCCAGCGCAAACTCCCTTTTCTGAGGGTCTAACTGTTCCGCAAATTGCCCTATTAAGCGGCTGGTTTTACTCTGGTTGTGAGAAGCGGTTTTTTGGCTGTCCTCGCCGGTTACCAAGTATTCAACAGAGACACCCAAGGCTTTGGCTATACTAACGGCTTTATCAACTGACGGCATTTTCTTTTTGGAACTAAGATAGCCGTCAAGACTTTCCTTTTTTACCCCTGATTCTGATGCCAATTCCTTGACCAATTTACCTTGATATATTAATTCCGCTTTTAAATTCTCATTAAATCCCATTACTTTTTATAATAGGCTTATTGTCCTATTTGATAGTAATGTAATAAGGCTATAGAAAGTTTGGTTTAATTATATTAGTATTATAGTACTATCGTTACATTTAAAGGTGTTTTTATGGAACTTAAAGAAATACTATTTAATAACCTAGATTTTAATAGAATAATATCAAATACTGATTTCAAAGAGGCAGATGTCAGAGCAGTAATAATTGACCCAATCTTAAAAGAACTTGGATTTACGTATGAGAACATTTTAAGAGAAAAAACCTTACAAAGCCCATTTCTAAAAACAGGCAGTAAAAAACGACCTGTGAACCTAATCCCTGATTATGCAATAAAAGTAGATAATAGTTTTGCATTTGTATTGGACGCAAAAGCTCCCAGACAAAAAATTATAAACGATGATAATGTTGAACAAGTATATTCTTATGCTACACATCCGGAGATTAGAAGTTATTATTTTGCCTTATGTAATGGTATAGAATTCGCATGTTACAGAACAACAGATACTGCCGAACCAATACTCTATTTTAGAGTCAGCGAAATAGACAGTTATTGGCAGCAACTTCAAAAAACATTGTCACCAAATAGTTTTCAATCAGGAAAAACATTTACTTATTCTTATGACAATATTGATACAAAGAAAAAAGAAACCGAATTTGATTATTTAAATAGACCCTTATTAAAAGAAATACCAGTAAAAAAACAACAAGCACGAAGACATTTTGGCGTTCATGGATATTTTACACGACAAGCTTGGAATGTAGTTGCTGAATATATTAAAAATTTTAGTAAACCTGGCGATACTATTTTAGATCCATTTGGCGGCAGTGGTGTTACTGCAATAGAAGCATTGATTAATAATCGGAAAGTAATTAATATTGATATAAACCCTATGGCAATTTTTATTTTAAAATCAATTCTAGCTCCAATTAACTTTAGTAACTTTTCAAATAGTTTTCAAAAAATAATCAATGAATATTCAAAGAATAAACCTAATTCAAAAAATGATATTAAAAAAATTATTGAGAAATATCCAGGACCATTAAAATTAACACTTCCTAAAGGTTCTGACGTTACGACTGTACCAGAGCTTTTCAGCGAAGAACAAATTGCTCAACTCTCTTTATTGAAATCAATAATAAAAAAGGAAAAAGATAAAAATATCCAAAACACACTTTTATTAATGTTTTCTGGTTTGTTAACAAAAAAGAATCTAACATATCATACAACTACTAGTAGAGTTAGTGAAGGAGCCGGCGATGCAAGCGCAATGCGTTATTATCGTTACCGAATTGCTCCTAATCCTGTAGATGTGGATACGATAAATTCCTTTGAGCTGCGTTATAAGAAAATATTTGCTGCAAAAAAAGAAATAGAAGGTTTATGTTTATTACATCAAAAAAAACTTGAAAATTTAGAAAATGAAACGCAAATTATAAAAGGTAGTGCAACTAATCTTTCCTATATCTCAAATGAAAGTGTAGATTATATATACACTGATCCTCCTTATGGCAAAAAAATTCCTTACCTTGACTTATCAGCTATGTGGAATGCATGGCTTGATTTGAATGTAACTGAAGAAGATTACAAACTAGAAGCAATTGAAGGAGGATCAAAAAATAAATCAAAAAATGAATATAATAATTTAATAGCCAGAAGCATCCAGGAAATGTATCGTGTTTTAAAATTTGATCGATGGCTTTCTTTTGTATTTGCACATAAAGATCCTGAATTTTGGCACTTAATAATTGATACTTGTGAGAAATGCGGTTTTGAATACGTAGGTGCAGTACCTCAAAAAAACGGGCAGACTAGCTTCAAAAAGAGGCAGCATCCTTTTACTGTTTTATCCGGTCAATTAATTATTAATTTTAGAAAAACACGTAACCCAAGAACGATATTAAAAGCAAATTTAGGAATGAACATAAGTGAAATGGTAATGCAAGTTATTGAGGGATTAATTGCCGAAGAAGAAGGTGCTACTTTAGAACAAATTAATGATGAATTAATTATTAAAGGTTTAGAATTAGGTTTTCTAGATCTTTTGAAAAAAGAATATTCAGATCTAACACCGTTATTACTAGATAAATTTGATTTTGATTTAAAAACAGAAAAATATAATTTAAAAAAAGATACAAAATTTCAAACACACATTGATGTAAAATTAAGAATTAAATTATTTCTTTTAAGTTATATGCGAAGAATGGAACGAGAAGGACATAATCCATCGTTTAACGATATTGTTTTGAATATTTTACCATTATTGAAAAACGGAAAAACACCTGAAAACCAAACCATATTAAGTGTTTTAAAAGATATAGCTGAACCTGTAGGTGAAGATTCCTGGAGATTAAAAAAATTGGAAAGAACTTTATTTGATTAAGATAAGTTCGACTGATTATCATTAATAATAAATTTAGCTTCTTACCTTTTCCTCCCACAAATCTCCTAATAAACTTAAAAGTCCTTAACAATTAAAACTTGAGAAAGAAAAGTAAAAACTTATCCATAAAAAGCTCCATAATAAAATTGTAAAATACGAGCGAAGCGGCATTTTGAAGAGATAATTAAAAGTTTACGAGTGCTTTGTGATAATTTTTCCTGGAGCTAAGGGGAATTGCCTTTCACCCCTCAGCTCCTGCTTCGGGGTTACAGTCCGCCTTTTTTACTAAACGCGCTTCCATGCGCGTTTACCTTACGAAGCCTTCGGCTTCATCAGGCCGTAAAAAAGTTTCAATTCCCCTTAGCTTTGTTGCGTTTACTAAGTTTTCATTATTTATTTGATGTGTTAAAATTTTAACAGTATTCATTAAATCTGATGGAGCTAAGGGGAATTGAACCCCTGACCTCTTGAATGCCATTCAAGCGCTCTAGCCAACTGAGCTACAGCCCCGCAAGTTATTTTACTCTATTAAATTGACCAAACTATGTCAATAGTAATTATGCTTGCTAAGTTTAAAAGGCTGGCCTGGCATAATATCCTGAACCAGCCTTTTAAATTATTTCATTAATTTTTAATTATAAATGTTACTTCATCGGAATAATTTGAATCGATGTACTCACGATCTAAAACATTTCCGCCGAGCGCCATAACTTTGGCGGTAACTGATGTTGCCATTATTGCGTCTTCATTCCTGCCTGACGTGTTGTCACCGGGGATATTCCATTCCGGCATCAGGGTTATTTCAATTCTGGTATTTCCCTTAATTTGAACAGCGCCGTTTCTAAAATCATCAAATATTGCATTGTTGCCGGTTGATGTCGCGACGGCAGTGCCTTCCTTCGTATCTATAGTTCTGTTACCTGAACCGCAGCCTGCACTGGTCGTAATAATCATGTAACCCTGCGCGTTCGGAACGGCGTCCCATGTTACTGACATTAATCTTCCGGCGGAAATTTCGATCTTTACATTTTTTGGCGCTGCAAGCTGATTTCCTGAAGCGTTCGAGCCTTCAAGAGTTTTACAGCCGGAAATAAAAATTGCGGCTATGAACATAACAATAATAATTTTATAAATCTTTTTCATACATTTCTCCTAATATATAAATTTTAACAGAGTAAGTGTTTTTCAAAACTATCGTTTTGAAACTTCGAGACAATTAAATAAACTATCCGGTTATTAAAATTTTTATGCAGACGGCGGTTTAAAAATAAAATTGACTATATCTACAGGCGAAATTCCTTCTTCCTGAATTACACCGGACAATATATCAAAATTTTGATTGTTAAAAATAAAAGAATTAAAATCACATGGCGAATTCTGATGGCTGTGATTCTTGGGCAGGGTAAAATGAGCGATATGAGACTGTTCATTAAAACAGCAGACGCCGGAAATAACAGATGCAGCCGCTTCCTGCGCCGCGCAGCAATCAGAACCGGCGCTAATATTTCTAAGTTCATCGCAGCAGCACTGGCAATCATCAAAACAGTCAGCTCCAGAAAAAACGACAGGAAACGATAAATAAAAAATTATAGAAAAAAAAGCCGGTATTAAAACTATTTTCTGTATAATGGCATTCATTTTATTATGCGCAATTAATCGCAGCAGCTTCCTTTTTCGTTAAGCAGTTTCATATCCGCGAACATGGCTTTCGCCTGCTGTAAATATTCCCGCGTAATGATAACAGATGAAGAAGACGCGGTCCTGTTTGCGGCCGTGATCGGTTCAGGGTGGCATGCGTCGGATGAAACCTGAATTTTATCCATAGTGTATGTTCTTTCGCTTCCGCACAAGGAAACCAGCAAAGGTCCTGTTGTCTGCATAAAATAACCAAGCACTTTAGGATCATCGCTTCTTTGATAGCAGTAATGACACGCGTTAAAAGCGGTGCGTATTGAGCCGTCCGGCGCTTTAACAGCCATTATTTCCATTTGAAGCCCGTCAATTACAACAGGATAAAAATTGATATATTCATTCAAATCCGCGATTGGAATAACCAAATCCTGATTGGTAACAGACGGCTTTCTCTGATTTAACGCGTTCCGCTGCTGCTGCGTATTTCCGTTCGCAAATGCTGTCATGGCGCATAACACAGTTAAAACAGCTGTTAAAAATATAGTCTTCTTTTGTAAATTTTTCATTGATAATTATATCTCCATATTTATTTATTCTTTTTTCTCGCGCCTCTAAAAAGCATGATGGCGTTAATCACGGCGACAATAAGCACAAGCGAACCCATCATGAACGCAAACGGACTGTATCTTTCAACGCACGGCATGACAGAAAGGCAGTACCCGGTTAATTTTGAAGGTATTAAAAGATATAAACATGCAAGCGTAATTACAGAGCAGTTAAGGCCTTTAATAAAATCTCTTGACTTGTTAAAAAGCAGCATCAGAACTCCGGTTATGCTGACTGCTCCCATAACGCCAAGCATGTCTTTCATTGTCCAGTAACAGCGCATGGGCCTGTCGTTCATCCGCATAACTTCAGTGCACGGATAAAAATAATTTAATGAACCGATGATTGCGGCGGCGGAGAGTATGATGATAAAAATTTCTGTAATGTTTTGTTTTCTTGCCTGTTTTTCCTGGCCGATTAAAAATAATAAAATTCCCACAGCAATTACACACCCGGAAATCTGTGATATGATCCTTGCAGTGCCTAAATACATTAATGATTCATTGGAACGCCAGTCGCCGTGAATTTTTCCGTCTTCTTCATAAACAAAGAAATGGAAAAAAACCGCGGTAACAAAAAGAGCGAGTACGCCAAGCGCGATTATTATAAAACCTGTTATATTCAGTTTTTTCATAAAAACACCTCCGTAAAACAAATCGTTACAGCGCCATACAGAATTTTATTACACTTTCAAAGACAGAACGCCGTTATTCATCGCGTATGTTTTATTGCCGTACGATAATGTATCAAGCTCGTGAGTGACAATTAAAACCGCTGTGCCGCCGCCCGCGATTGCGCTTAACAGTTTCATAACATCCGCTGTTGTTTCGGAATCCAAATCATTGGTCGGTTCATCAGCGATTAAAAGCGGCGGGTCATTAATAAGCGAACGCGCGATCGCAACGCGGCGAAGCTCGCCGCCTGATAACTCTTTCGGGTACGAATCGGCAAGAGCCGCTATTCCGGTTTTTTCAAGAAGCGAAAGCGCGTATTCCGCGGGGTTTCCGCTTCGCTTATACAAAAACCACGGAATGCAAACATTTTCCAGAACGGTAAAATTGGAAAGCAGGCTCTGCCCCTGCGGAACAAAACCGATTTTTTCATTGCGAAAAAGAGAAATCTGATTGTCATTAAATTTATAAATATCGGTGCCGTTAAATAAAACATTGCCCGATGTCGGATTGATTAGCCCTGCGCACATATTCAAAAGCGTGCTTTTACCGCTTCCGCTTCTTCCGATTATGCTGATAAATTCGCCGGCGTTAATGGTAAAATTTGCGTTATCAACGGCATTAAAATTGCGTCCGCCGCGTTTGTATTCTTTGGTCAGGTTCTGCAGTTCGAGCAACTATTCACCCTCCCGCATGGTAAAGTAAGTTTCCGCTTTGCTGATTTTCAGCGCGGAATATAACGAAGCAAGCGGCCCTGAAAGCGCGGATATGACAAGACTTATCAATATGAGCAAGGCGATGCTTCCAAGCGACGCGTCAAGATACGGCAGTTCAAGACGGGCGCTGATAAGATTCGCGAACGGAAAAATTACAAGGCACGCAAGAACGATTCCCGCGGCTCCTCCCGCGAGCCCCGCAAGAGACGATTCGCATAACACAATGCCTACAAGGCGTTTTCTCGCAGCTCCGATAATACGCAGAAGAGCGAATTCTTTTTTGCGTTCATGAATAATGCCGTAGAAAACCGCCGCAAGCACCAGAACGGCAAGCAGCCACAGTATAACGGAAATAATCTGAATATATCTTGTAAATCCCGATAATGACGACGCGATCCGGCCGAATATTCCCTGAGATACAATCACTTCTATGCCATCAGCCTGTTCCTGAATGTTATGCGCAATAACCGCGGAATCAGCTTCAGGATCAATTTTTACAAGAATTGAAGAGACCATGCCGTCTTGAAAATTGTCAGCTAGAAAATCAATATCAAGCATCTGGCTGTGCGCGATCAAATCCCGCATTGTGTTCATCGTCATGAAAACCGATGTGTCAAAACCGCTTGCGCTCGGCGATAACTGCGCGGCGACCGGAAAATCAATATTAAACAGCCTGATCGTTCCTTTAGAACTTACATCGATACGGCTGCCTACGACAATGTAGCCGTCCAGCACGCTGCTGCTGTATTTTTCGGCAATCCACGGCTGAACAACAAAATCGGTTTCAGGATCATACGCGATAATCTGAACTTCTTCGTCGCAGCAGGCGGTAGAAAGAGAAGCAAGGTAAAACTGAGCCGACGCGCTAACAACGCCGCTGGTGCGGATTATTGTATCGTAAACGCCCGCGTCAAAATAAAAATTATTGGGCTCTCCGCGGAGAAGCAGGGTCTGCGCCATGTCGGAGGCGTCCTGCGGAACGATCATCAGATCGGCGCCGAAACGGTTGGTAATCGCGGAAAGACCCTGCCCGAGATTCAGGGCAATAATTGATCCGCCGAAAATGGTAAACGCAAGAACGGCGGCAACCAGCATAAGACACGCGGTACGAACCGGTTTTGCAAGAAGGTTTTTAAAAGACAATATGCCTGTGTTCAATTTAATGTTCTGCATTTTTTCCTTTATATTTACAATCAGCTTTTTCTTAAGGAAACGAACTTGATTCCGGAAACTACAATAACCGCGATGGCAAGACCTGTCAGAACAGGAACAGTGACAAGATTACATTCCATGGATTTAAGCTCGCATCCGTGCAGAATCACATGAGCGGAAAGCAGAGTTATAATGCCTGTAAAGAATATTGAAATTGTCATTCCCAATTGAATTTTGGGATCATTGTATATTACATAGAAAATACCTAACGCGGTAATTATCATCCCGAGCCCCTGCATTGCTTTAATCATCCAGAAACATTCAGGATATACTGAACAGCAGCCCGCGGCGCAGCCTTTAAAAATAAAAATAGGACCGATTGAAATAAGTACGCCCAAAATAACGATAATAGCGCTGAATAAAATAGTTTTTTTCATGATCTTGATTTTTTCTCCAGTGACATCATATTGACAATAGCGCCGATTATCAAAACAGCACAGATAACCGTTAACGAAGGCAGAGTATATTTATTGCATGACATCTCCGCGTCTTTACAAACGCCGAAAAACATATCCTGCGGAATAAGAAGAGCAACAATGCCGGTTAAAAATATCCCTATGGATAACCCCAGCTGCACTTTTACATCAGAAAATATAAACATGCAAATGCCAAGTACGGCAATTAAAATTCCCATGCTGATTTCAGCCCGTCCTACCCAATAACAAAACGCCGCGCCAGCTTCGTGAACCGTGCAGATTTTAAACAAATACTGAGGACCAAGAGCAATAAGCGCGCCAAACAAAACTGCGGCGCCGCCGCTGATAAAATTCCTTTTCACTTTTCTTCCATAAAATAAGAATATACACGGAAAAAACCGCTTAATCGGAAATTTATCATATTTTTTGAATGATGTCAATTAAAGCGGCGGACGCAGACAATAAATCCGCGGCTTTCTTGACTATCGCATATAATTGGTTCAAAATAAATTAACATGATATTAAAAGAAGATTTGGACAGATGCGCCGCGATTATTTCAGAATGCAGAAAAGAAATGGCGAAGCGGATTGTCGGTCAGAAGGAAATGATCGACGGACTTTTAACCGCGCTTGTCGCGGGCGGGCATATACTGCTGGAAGGCGTGCCGGGTCTTGCGAAGACTCTTGCTATAAAAAGCCTCGCGGAAATTACAGGTCTTGATTTTAAAAGAATTCAATTTACCCCCGATCTTTTGCCCGCGGACTTAACGGGAACGATGATTTGGGAACAGGCGAACGCGCGGTTTTCCGTAAGGCGCGGGCCTGTTTTCGCCAATCTGATTCTTGCGGATGAAATTAACCGCGCACCCGCGAAGGTTCAGTCCGCGTTGCTCGAAGCAATGGAAGAAAAACAGGTGACAATCGGCGAAACAAGCTATACTCTGCCCTATCCGTTTTTTGTCCTTGCGACGGAAAATCCCATCGAGCATGAAGGCACTTACACGCTGCCCGAAGCGGAGCTTGATCGTTTTTTAATGAAACTCCTTGTTGTTTATCCGCAGCCGATTGAAGAACTAAATATAGTAAAAAACAGCCAGCCGCTCAGCACAGGCTACGCGGGAAAAGGGAGCGGCTTAACGCCTGTCCTTGATACTGACAAACTGATGTTTCTGCGCAACGCGGCGGATTCGATTCACGTTGATGAAGAAATTGTAAAATATATCGTGTCGGTAGTAACAGCGACGCGGCCTGCGAAATCAAAGGAAGGAGTATACCGTTATGTGTCATTCGGCGCGTCTCCAAGGGCTTCTATCGCGCTTTACAGATGCTGCCGGATACTTGCCATTTTTGAAGGGCATAATTATGTAAGCCCGGAAGACGTTAAGGCGATGGCGCTTCCCGTCCTGCGGCACAGGATTGTTCTTTCCTACGAAGCCGAAGCGGAAGAAATGGACGCGGACGCCGTGATCGCAAGAATCTTAAGCCATGTTCCTGTTCCCTGAAATAAAAATTATCAATTTGGTTAAACTATGGAAACCGGCGATTTACTGCGCACAATCATCAGCCTTCCCATTCTTTCCAGCGGTCTCGCGGAAGAAATGCTCGCGGGCAACTTCAGATCCGTTTTTAAGGGACAGGGGATGGAGTTCGATGAAGCCCGCCATTATGAACCGGGCGATGACATAAGATCGATAGACTGGAACGCAAGCGCGCGTTTCGGAAACCCGTTTGTAAAAATGTACAGGGAAGAGCGTGAGCTGACAATATTGATACTGCTTGACGTTTCTCCTTCGATGCACAGATCGCATATCGCGCGGATTGGTTTAACGCCCTACGAACAGGCGCTGATATCAACAGCGATGATTGCGTTCTCCGCGGAACACACCGGGCAGCAGGTAGGCTCGCTGTTTTTTGACATGGATGTAGAAAAAGTTTTTACTCCGCGCAAGGGGCGCAAATCTTTAATGGCCCTTGTTATGGCGGCTGTTCATTATCAGAACAATGTAACGCAGCGCAAAAATCAACATGGCAGCAACATCGCGTCCGCGTTAACTGGAGCGCTTCGGCTTCTAAAAAAAAGATCGCTTGTTGTATTAATCTCCGATTTTTACAGCGTTAACTGGGAACAGGAAATGGGAAGCCTCTGCCGCAAACACGATGTTATCGCGCTTCGCATAAGCGATCCTAAGAACCTGCCCTTTCCGGGGCTTGTAACGCTGGAAGACCCCGAGACAGGCATCCGAATGGAAGCTCCGGCGGGACTCGATTCATTCAGGGAAAGCTGGTCGCAATGGCACGAAGAAAGGTCTACGCACTGGGAAACCCAATGCAAGAAGTGCGGAGCTTCCTATCTTGAACTGACAACGGAAGACGACGCGCCTTCTTCATTAATAAAATTTTTCGGACATCACGGCACAAGCCTTCACAGGCGCAGGAAAAAAATATGAAAAAAAAACTTTTAATTTTTTTCATGTTCATACTGATGATATGCGGCGCGTTCCTGCAGAAGGCGGCGGCGCAGAATTTCGGCGCGTATTTAATTCCGCGGCAGATTTATGTCGGCGATCCGGCTACGCTGGTTCTGCCTCTGCCTCCGTCGCCGCAAAATAAAAGCGATATAGTTATGGACAGGGAAGATTTCCCTTCGCATGAAAATATCGATTTTAATAAAATAATTCTTGAAAGACGCACGGCTGGAAACAGGCTGATAATCGAATTTACCGCGTTTGTTCCCGGCACAATCGTGTTACCTGAAATTAAAATAAATGAAGATATTTTTACGGGGCTTTCCGTAACCGTTAATTCAATAATAGACGGAAAAACCGATCGCAGGCTTTCGGGAGCGGCTCCCGCGCTTGCGATACCCGGCACCGCGTTTATGCTTTACGGATCAATCGCGCTGATTATTATACTGCTGTCGGCGTCAGTCTGGTTTGTGCTGAAAGGACGCGTTGTTTTAAAAGAGCTTCGCGAAAAGTGGGCGCGGTTCAGACTGTTTTCCAGTATTCGCATAACGGTGAAAAAGCTTCAAAGGGGATTGTCAAAAGGAATAGAAAAAAGATTTATACTGGACAAATTATCCGACGAAACAAGAAATTTTCTTTCCATTTTAACAGAACAAAACTGCCGCTCAATGACGGCGCGCGAATTTAAAGCGCTGCCTGTTAACGTTACGCAGTCTGCGGCGAAGCCGCGGACTGAAGCGGGCGCGCCTGATAAAAATGAAACCGTAATCAGATTCAGTGATTTTTTTTACAAGTGCGACACGTACAGATTTTCAGGAATGGGCGCGGAAGAAAAGGATATACTTCAGCTGTTAGACGATCTTCTTGAGTACGTTGATCTGCTGGAAACAACCAGAAGAAATGAAAAACAAACGGAGGGACAGGCAGCGTGAGTTTCAGCTTTGACAATCCGTTTCTCGCGGCTGCGGCATTTATAATCATCCCGCTTACAGCCTTTATTTTCTCGCGCCTAAAAAATCCGTTTGTCGCGGCGATTCCCCTTGGCGCGCCAGGCGGAGTGCCGTTTAAGGCGTCGCACGCCGGCGGCATTGTCAGATTTTTAAAACTACTTGAATTCACAGGAATTTTTCTGCTTTTTTTCAGCGCGGCGGGTCCGTCAATTAAAACTACAGAAACTGTCTGGCTTAACCGCGGCGCTGACATTATTTTTATTTTAGACGTTTCCCCCAGCATGGCGGCAATTGATATGGACGGAAGAAACCGTTTTACGGAAGGCGTTTCCCTGATTGCGGATTTTGCGCACAAACGGCCTTCGGACAGCATCGGCCTTGTCGCTGTCGGCGAAGACGCTGTCCTTCTTTTGCCGCCGACATCTGACAGGCAGGCGCTTGATCTTCGGCTTGAACAGCTGCAAATCGGCGAGCTTGGAGACGGAACCGCTCTTGGTCTTGGGATTTCTGTCGCGGCGTTTCATCTTGACAACTCAAACGCAAAACGCAAAGTGGCTGTGCTTGTCACAGACGGCGAAAACAACGCGGGCGCGGTGCATCCTGAAACAGCCGCGGGTTTTCTGCGCGACATGGGAGTGTCATTTTATGTTATCGCCGTCGGCTCGGCGGGCGAAGTCCCGATTGATTATACCGATCCGTTTACAAAAATCCGCCGCACAGGAATTTTTGATTCGCGCTACGATATCGAAAGCCTGCGCCGTTTAAGCGCGGTCGGCGGCGGAACATTTATATCGGCTTCGTCCGCAAAAACATTCGCTGCGGCATTTTCTCAGCTTGACGAAAACGAAATTACAATTCAAAGATCGCGGCTTGTAAGCCGGCTGTCGTCCGTTTCATTTCCGTTTTTGATCGCCGCAGTCCTGCTGCTGGCTTCCGTAAAATTTATCAGACGGTATTTTCTGGGGGCGATGTTATGACATTTGATCACCCGTTTATATTGATCTGTTTTGTAATTTTTATCCCGATATTTATTCTTGATATTTTACGAAGAAGGAACAAAACAAAATTATCGGATGATCTGGAAAAAAAATTATTAATATCAAAAATACTTTTCAGGCTGTTTCTGGTTTTTTCGATTACAGCGCTTGCGGGTCCAAGATGGGGAACAGGATACGTTCCCGCCGAATACAGAAGAGGGCTTGATGTTGTCTTCGCGATTGACATTTCGCGCAGCATGGACATAAATGACGCGCCTGCGGGAAACGGACTTACAAGCCGCATTGACCGCGGTCTTTCAATCGCAAGGGAGACCGCCGCGTCTGTAGCGGGCGCGCGTTTTGCGGCGGCTGTCGGACGCGGAAGGGGTTATCTCGCTGTCCCTTTAACTTACGACAATGAAGCCGCTGTCGTCTTCCTTGAATCGCTTAATATTTCTTCAATGACTGGGCGAAGCACAAATCTTGAATCGTTAATCGAAGCGGCATCGGGCGCTTTTCAAAGCTCATCGCCAGCGTCAAAAGTAATTGTGCTTATTTCGGACGGCGAATCGCTTTCCGGCATTTTGCGTAACGCGCTGAATCAATGCGCGAGAAACGGTATCATAATTAACGCTGTCGCTGTCGGCAGCGACGAAGGCCGCGAAATTCCCGAACAGTCAAACAATCCTGATTCGATTTCCGTTATCAGCAGAAGAGACTCATCCGCGATGCGCGCCGCTGCAGAAAGAACAGGCGGCGTTTATATTGACGGAGACCGCGAAGACGCGGCAGCAGCTCTTGCCGCACATCTTCTTTCGCTTACGCAGGAACTGACGCTTACAGGAGCGCGTCCTGAACACGGCGGCAGCCGCACGGAAACAAAACAAAGAAGGCCGCTCTTTATAATTCTTGCGTTACTCGCATACGGAGCGTCAAAATTTATTACGCGTCAGTTTAAAAAACCGCAGTCTTCGCTTTTTCCGCTTGTGTCGGTCATCGTACCAGTCCTTTTCTTTACTTCATGCACGGAAGGCAAATTGATTCTGCTGGAAGCGAATTATCTGCATTCGCAGGGCAGATACGACGAAGCGCTTCTTTCGTATCTAAAAGCGGTAAATCATAAAGACGCGGCCCCGTACGCGGAATACGGGCTTGGGCTTACATTCTATCTGATGGATCAAAGCGAAGTGGCCCTTAACCGTTACACAGATTCGCAGAAGTTCCTTGAATCTTTTTCTGAAAACGAACACCGCGAACTGCGTTACAGGAATCATTATAACTCAGGCATTATTTTTTTTGAAAAGGAAGATTATCACGCCGCCGCCGCCGAGTTCAGGGAAGCGTTAAAAGCGGACCCGGAAAAAATCGACGCAAAGCGGAACCTTGAACTGAGCCTGATGTCAATTTCAATGCAGACAACATCGCAGAACCCGTCTGAAAGCAGACAGCAACAGAAAGAAATTCTTTTTGATTATTTAAAGGAAGAAGAACAGCAGCATTGGAAGAGCCGCGAATGGGCTCCCGAAGAAGAATACGCGGGGCCTGATTATTAATATGAAAAAATTATATATAAGCATTTTACTGTTAACCTTTTTTATTTTAACCGGCGCAGGCGTTTCCGCGCAGGACGCGGGTTTTTCGGCATCGGCGTCGGTCAACAGGCAGTCAGCCGCGCCGGGCGAAACGATTATACTCACGCTTGTGATTGATTATCCTGTTCCAAGCGAGATTTCAGTTTATGTGCCGCTTTATTCAGATTTTTTATCGCTTGACCGCATTTCTGCGTTTCCAAGGTACATAGACGGAAGGGTTCAAAACATTGTCGAGTACAGGTTTATCGCAATCAGGGCCGGCCGTTTTGTACTGGAGCCGTTTACAATCGTCTGCCCTGCGGGAGTAACGGAAACAAGACCTGTCGTTATTGAGATAACCAATCCGGGAGCCGTACAGGTTTTTATGCCGCGTCTTGTCTGGGATGCGGCTGCGACGGTATCCGCTGGAGATCGCATAACGCTTACTTTGAAGTCAAACAACTGGAGTTCGCCGCAGCCGCCGCCTTCGTTTTTTATGCCGCAGGTTCCGCAGGGCGTAATTCTTTCGCCGCTTTCTGTGTCAGCGGAAGAAAGGGCAGGCGGCGTAATTATGAAACTGCAGCTTATTCCGCTTGCGCCCGGCGATGTTCATCTTCCTGCAAGGACGCTTGTGCAGAATAATATCCGCTTTGAAATTCCGGCGCTTGATATCCGCGTAAACCCTTAAATTTTTTCCGCTGTAATAATCATTACATCGCCGAAACCAAAAGGTTTGGCAAGAAAATCAACTGGTTTTTTAAGCCACGGCGGAGCGAAACCGGCTGCAAGCCCGCCCCATGTTTTACATCCTGTAATTTTGAATCCGGCGTCCGCCGCCATTTTTGACAGCGTGCGTTTAGAAAAAAGATAAAGATGATCGAAAATCGCGGAGCGCCACCTGCCGCCGAAAAGGCGCGCCTGAAACCCGCTTATATTAGGCGTTGTAATTAATATATATCCGTTTTTTTTAAGAATTCTGAATGTCTCGGATAAAAATCCTTTTGGATCATTCAGGTGTTCTATAAGGTGCGAAGCGAGAATTACATCAAAACTTTCGGGCGGAAAATTGTTTTCTTCAAGCGGAAGGCGGCGGACATCAAGCGCGCGCTTTTCTACGGCATAATCCGCTGACGGCGAAATCTCCACGCCCGTTACGCGCCATCCGGTTTCGCGGGAAGCGCCGCAACAATGGATGCGTTTTTCGCGAAGCGAGGCAAGAAGCGCGCCTGTAGCGCAGCCGATATCAAGAAGAGAAGGCTGGCCGGATTCGCAGTAACGGGAAAAAATCTTTTTTTCTATCCTGTCAAATCCCGCGTCCTTTAAGCCAAGAAGCTGCAGTTTTAAAAACGATTCTTCGTTTTTAATTTCATAGGCAAGATAATCACCGCCGTAAACGCTTGAGTAACGCGAAATTATTTCTTCATTAAGCGGCTGCGGATTTCTCTGAACAAGACCGCAGGAAGCGCAGCGGACAAAGGAAAATCCTTCGCATTCAAGCGCCGGTTTAAATTTACCGCCGCCGCATAAATTACACGGCAGCGTTTTACTTTTTCCGGCAGTAACCGGCATTGACCATGTTTTCACTCAATTAACGATCAGACGGCTTTCCGTACTGCGGGAACTGCCTGTAATGTCCTGAACAATTATTTCCAGCCGTACCTGTCCGCGCGTTAAAAAAACTTCCGCCGCTTCGTATGCCGGAAAACCAGAGTAAACCTGTTTCGCGGGAATGAGGCCGTTACGGTACACCATCAATGTGCCGTCTCTTGCGGACACAAATTCAAAACTAAGCGAGCCGGCTTCCGCCCCGTTTACAGAACACAAAATTTTCTGCGGCGCGTACTGCTCAGACGCAAAGCCGGCGATTGTACGTCCGGGCTCTATTGAAGTTCCGCCCGCGACGCTGACGACAACTGTATAGCGGCCCTGAACCAGATTGCTTGACTGAACAATCTGTCCCTGGGCGTTACGCAGACTGACAGATAAAATCTGCGGCGGACGCGTTTCAATCCTTGGTGTAATTATTAATTCAGGATTGATCCAGCGCCGTTCACGCCTGTCAAAAAGCATAAAATAAAAACCATCCTGCGAAGACCACCCCGAACTGCCGGAAGCGGCGATCACCTGCTGTTTTGCAACCTGACCTTCGTTATCGCCGGCGGAAAAATCAGACTGCGAATCGTTATAGCGGCTGTAAATGCTGATAAGACCGTCGCCGTGATCAACGGCTGTCCACGCCCCGAGCGGAGAAGGCAGGCGGGAAGCCGAATCGTTCTTCGCGCGGGAAAAAATCACTTCGCCGCTTTCAGCCGCAAGAATATTTTCGCCGCCTGAAAAAATCATTCCAAGAACTGGCTTGCCGTTATCATTTGAACCGAAATTCCTGAAAAGAATGCCGTTATCTGAAGGCCAGTTCATCGCTACGGCGGAGTCATAAACAGAGCCTGAGAGAATCATCAATATGAATACCGCGGTTAATAAGCGGATCGCATTCAGCTTCATGCTATTTTTCCTCCAGCTTAAAGGAAATTAACGCGGAGCCTCCGCCTGCAACAAGCATGGAACCTGCCCTGCCAAGAAAAACGTCATCGCTTTTAAACGAAGCGTTTAAAAAAATCATATCCTGCGGCGATGTTTTAAAAAGCCCGAAAAATTTATCCTGGGTAAAATGTATGCCGACAAGATGTTTCTCCGCAGGGTCTTGCGGATAACCCGCCGCAGCGGTAACAAGAAAGAGAATTCCCTGATCGCCTGATTCGTCCATTGCGGCGATTTCACCGTCAAGCGGAATATGAACAACGCGCCTTGATCTGATGTTATAGCAGCCAATCCCTCCGACGCGTTCAAAAACAATGCTCTGATCGTTATCGATAAATGAAACGCGTACAGGCCGCCTGAATGAATCATCCAGAAATTCATGATATAAAACCCTGTAATCGCTTTCATTGCCGAAACGTTCAAGCAGAAGGAAACGCTGCTGATCTATACCGCAGATTATTCCGATGCGCGAACCGTCACGCGAAATCGCGCACCCAAGAATTACAGAATAACGCGAGCCGTCCGGCGTAAAATAAAAAATTCTTTCACCGTTTATATTGAAAACTTCCATTAAGCCGTCAAGCGAACCTGTAACTACATAGCCCGCGGCGGCGTCAATGCAGGTAAGGGGCGCTCCGAAGTCATAAGTCCAAAGAATATTTCCGCCGCTGTCAACCGCGGACAGCGAATTTTGATCCCTTCCAAGAATGAAAATTCTGTTATCCAGCAGGACGGGATAACCGTCCGCGCTGTTAATAATAATTTCCGCGCCGTTATTTATGTTGTTTATTGTAATATTTTCCGGTTCAGCTTCGTATTCTGTCCATAAAGAACCGCTAAGGTAAATTTCATTGGCGTTTATTCTGTTTACGGCAAACTGCCCCGTTGTGTTTACATAGCCGTAGCTGTAACCCAATGTAAAAGGCAGGAGCCTTTCCGGCTGACGGCTTAATTCAAAAACCGTTTCATCTTCGGTTGAACTAATCCATTCGTGAGCAAGAATCATTTCGCGCGGAACCGGTCTTGCTGCGGCGAAAAAATATAAGATAAAGATGATAATAACAATAATAAATGTTATTTTTTTCTTTCTTTGCGCCACATCTTCCCCTGTGTTATACGCTTAATCACAGTGCAATGCGCATTGCGTTTCAGCCTATAATCACATTATTATATAGAAAAATAATCATGGAGGCAAGCATGATTGATAATGACCAGATGGATAAACTGTTTGCGGAAGCGCAAAATATCGCGCAAAAAGCGTACGCTCCGTATTCGCGCTTCCATGTCGGCGCGGCGTTGTTATGTGAAGACGGAACAATAATCACGGGAGTAAATACGGAAAACCGTTCGTTCGGATTAACAATCTGCGCGGAAAGGAACGCGATTTGCGCGGCTGTTACAAAAGGTTATCTCCGCTTTAAAGCGCTTGCGATCTGCACCCCTGATTCCGCCGAACCTGTCGGGCCGTGCGGAGCCTGCCGTCAGGTAATGGGCGAATTTATGTCCGCGGACGCGCTTGTGCGTTTCGGCGGCAGCGCGGGCAAGCAGATAAACACAACGCTTGGCGAGCTTCTTCCGTTCGATTCCCTGCATGAGCTAAAAAAGCGATAATATTGGAATCTATTGTAATTTATTGACATTTATTGTAATATTGTGCGATAATAAGCGTATGGCGGACGAAGATATATTAACACTGGAAGAAGTCGCAAAATACCTGAGGGTATCTGAACGGACGATTTATGACTGCGCGCAGAAGGGTGAAATCCCGGCAGGCAAAATCAGGACTGCTTGGCGGTTTAAAAAATCTGAAATTGACAAATGGGTAAACGACAGGCTGTCGTCTACAAGCCTGAATCCGCAGATTGCTCCGATAAACGCCCAGTCGATACTGTCAGCGCCGCGCATTATCTTCCTTAATTATCCAAATAAAAGGGACGCGCTTCTTGCTCTTGCAGAAAATCTCGCGGCGGCGCCGCAGATAAAAAACAGGCAGGAACTTTCCACAGAAATTATTAAACGCGAAGAACTTATGAGTACGGCAATCGGCCGCGGGATAGCGATACCCCATGTCCGCCTTTCGTCGGTAACAGACCTTGTTGTATCTGTCGGAATAAGCCGCACGGATATTATCGATTTTTCACCGATGGATGACGAACCGGTGCGGCTTTTAATCATGATTGCCGCTTCCCATAACCAGCACGCGTATTATCTGCAGACGCTTTCATGGTTCAGCGCCAGATTAAAAAACCCCAATCTGCGCGATTCGCTCTTAAAAACGCAGACCCCCGGCGAAGCGTACGATCTTTTAACAGGAATCTAGATTCCAGGAATTTTAATTCCGAGAATTTTAATTCAATGGAACCGCACAATAAACCAGTTCTGCGGATTGCTTTGATCCTGATCTATCAATCCAATGTCGATATACGCGGTGGTCTCGGCGACAAGCCATTGCGTTCCTTCCGCGTTAAAACGCGCACCCGCTCCTGAAATATCCGCAAGGCCCATTGCGTGGCTGTAGTAATACGAAACCATAATCGCGGAACGAATGTTCGCGTGATCCAGAATGATGGAAAAAAGCATCGCGCGGCTGTCGCAGTCTCCCCTGCCCTCTGTGACTGCCGTTACAAGATTTATAAAATCGCTTCCGTTTAAATCGCGTTCATAATCAAAATTCTGCACAAATGTTAAAACATTCTGCGAAAATGTTCTTTTATGTTCTTCTGTAAAAACAGAGTTTACGCCAAGATGCCGCGCGATTACAGAAACAGGTTCCTGTATCCTGTCAAATGAATCCCTGAAAATGGAACGGTAAAAACGGACGCTCGCGTCCTGCAGATACGGCGTATCCCAATACGCAAGCAGAATAAAATATTCACGATCGATTAAAACCTGCGCGGCTTCGGCGTCATTTTCATATATCATCGCGCTAAGCCCGGGAATCACAAGCGGAGTGTTCTTTGCCTGGCCGCGCGGATGACTGTACTCCATGATAAGACCGGGGTAATATTTATCGGCGAATGTGGGGCATATTGAATCAAGCGCGGAAAAGTGAAACAAATCAAGCCCGCTTCGGGATGAAGGCCCGTACGCAAGCGCAAGCAAAATCGGGCGGACGTCCGATCCTGACTGCGGATCAAGTTCCACCGCTACCGCCCAGCCGTCATTGCCGTTGAAATTTAATTTAAAAATCGCGGCCTGTTTGTCGCGGTATTTAAAAAAATCACAATCGCCTGAATTAGAAAGCCTTCTGTTTACATCATTAATCATTTCCTGCATCGAAGAATACCGGCCGTTATAAACGACAAAATCCAGCATCAGATCTAATGGTCCGCTGAAGGAAAAACGATCCCTGCCGTCGCCTTCTGTAAATTCATAGCCTTCCGGCGGATCGATGTAAAAACCCCATGTCGGCGAATATAAAGATTCCCCAAAAGCAAAAACGGGAACAAATAACAGCAATATGAATATTCTTTTCATGCTAATATTATCGGAATGAAGGTCTTGGACATTATCTATGAAGATGATTATATACTGGTTATCAATAAACCGGCAGGGCTGGCAGTTCAGGGCGGAAAAGGGGTAAAAGTATCCGTTGACAGTCTCCTTTCGCATCTGGATCGCGCATCTGCGCCGCTTCTGGTTCACAGGCTGGACAAGGATACATCAGGCGCGCTTTTAACCGCAAAGGGACGGCAGGAAGCGGCGCGTTTTTCCCGCTTCTTAAACGAAAAAAAAACGTCTAAAAAATACATAGCAGTCTGCGCGGGCATACCTGAAAAAAACGAAGGAATTATAAAAGACGAGCTTTTAATTCACGGAAACTTAAAAAAATCAGAAACAAAATATAAGGTTTTGGAAAGTCAGACAGAGCCTTTGGAATGTTCAATACTGGAAATAGAACTTGAGACAGGCAGAATGCACCAAATTCGCCGTCATCTTGCGATGCACGGAAACCCGGTTCTGGGCGACGATAAATACGGCGATTTTAAACTGAACAGGGAACTGAAAAAAAACATAAAATTGAAACATTTGCTTCTTCATGCCGCAAGGCTGACAATCAAGGGCGAATACAATCTGGATATCAAAGCGCCGCTGCCTGAATACTTTAAAAAATTCGATGTTACTGGCAAATTGAAAAATTACTATGAATCATCAACCCAGCCTTGAAAGGATAGGGTATTAAGCCTTCGCCGCGAATAAAAGTAAACCGCTTAATTTGAATAGTTGACTTTAATCGTTATTTTTTCCAAAATTGTGTAAATGACAGATGAAAACCAGCAAAATCCTGTAACACGATCCCGTCTGGATGGGCTCAGTACAGATGAACTTGTAAAGCTTGCGGACGCAAACGGTATAGACATCCCGCCCGGGCTGGAAAGAATTTTTATCATCGAAGAAATACTTGAAGTAATAAACGCAGAAAATGAAGATATAGAAGCTATTGCAGAAAATCCCGATTATACGGAAACAGCCCTGCTGCCAAAGCAGTATAATATCTCTTTTATCGAAGTGATAATCCGCGATCCGCTCTGGGTTTTTGTCTTCTGGGAAGTCAAAGGCCACGACAAGGAAATACATGAAAGCGCCAGGGATTTTAAAGGTTATCTTCTTAGGGTAATACAGCTGGACAGCGAAGGAAAAGAGCGCAAGCAGGAATCGCTTTACAACGGCAGCGCGGACGAAAATTCTTTTACTGTGTCGGTAGGCATTGAAGACAGCGCAAGATACATTGGATTCGCGGGGCATATTACGGGCGGATTGAATTCGCAGAAATCAGGCTGTTACGCGATAAAACTTGCCGCGATTCGCGGCGATCAGGAAGTGATGATTGCTTCATCCGCGCCTTTTAACATGCCAAGAGCTGGCAGTAATGAAATTACCGCCGACATGAGCAGGAATCATTTAATGCGGCTTTCAGGCGTACAGGATTTGTCAGTAACCAAAAACACAGACCGTCAGCCAAGGATCAAGAGGTAAGAAAAATGGAATTCCCTTACGCGCTCTCGATTGTGCTTGAAGCCCATTTGCCGTTTGTAAGGGAATACAACAAGGAAGAAAATTTAAATCATTCGGGCGAAGAAAGCCGTTTCTTTGAATATATAAACGAATCTTTAATGCCGCTCATTGAAGTTTTAAACAGGCTGGAAAACAATCATGTTCCGTTCAGGATCGGATTATCAATATCGCCGATTCTCTGCCACATGCTGAACGATGAACTGCTGCAGAAAAAATTTCTAGTATTCCTTGATAAGCAGATTGAGTTCGGAAAGCAGGAACTGGATCGCGCTTACGACAGCGGCGGCGCGGAATTAAAAAAATTAGCGCAGACATATTACGACAATGCGGTGGAAAGAAGAATCGCGTATACCGAAAAATACGAAAAAAATCTTCTTAAAGCGTTTGATTTTTACAGGCGAAGGGGAAAACTTGAAATACTCGGCTGCTGCGCGACAAACGCGTTTCTGCCGTTTTTAAGCCATAACCCCGAATCATTGCAGGCGCAGATGGAAACGGCGGTCGGCGTTTACCGCAGATTCTTTGACAGCCCGCAGGGTTTCTGGCTTCCGTATCTTGGCTGGACTCAGGCAATGGAACCTTATCTAAGGGCATACAATTACAGCTATACAATCGTGGACAGCCACGGCCAGTTATTCGGAAATCCGGCGCCTGCGAAAGGCAGTTTTTATCCGGTAAAAACACCTAACGGAACCTTTATCATCGCAAGGGATTTATACGCGTTACGCGACATAGAAAGACTTTCGTCCGATGAAATATTCCGCAGCAGTACGCGCGACGCCGGTTATGAGCTGCCGCTGAAAACAATAGAATCTTTTTTAACCGCGGACGGCGGACGGAGCAGCACGGGGTACAAATACTGGAACAGATTAAATAAAATCTATGATCCGCAGGTTGCTGACGCGAGAACAGCGCAGTACGCGAAAATTTTTCTGGATAAAACAACCGCGCGTTTAAAAGAAGCTTCAGGCCACATGAAAGAAGCTCCAATCAGCTTATTGGCGCAGTCCTGTGACTTTTTCGGCAGATATTGGCATGAAGGCGCGGGATTTATCGAAGCAGTCTTCAGAACCGCGGCTGAAAACAATAATATAAAATTTATCTGCCCGAATGAGTATATTTTTAAACAGAATGTTCCCGATTTTCAGGTTGTAGAGCCGGAATTCTCATCCGGCGGAATAAACGGTTACGCGGAAACCTGGCTTGATGTCTCGAATGACTGGATTTACCGCCATTTATTCCGCGCAATGGAACGGATGACAGAACTTGCGGAACGCTTCCCGGATGATACCGGCCTTAAGGAAAGAGCGCTGAATCAGGCAGCCCGCGAAATTCTCCTTGCCCAGTCTTCTGACTGGCCGGCTCTTTTGCAAAGACAGGACTCAACCGAATACGCGCGCGCAAGAGCCGAAAATTCACTTAGAAACTTTACTACAATTTACGAAGCCCTTGGCAGCAATTACATCAGCACAGAATGGCTTACAACCCTTGAAAAACGCCACAACATTTTCCCGAATATCAATTACCGCGTCTTCCGCCGCAAAAAATGAAATTTATGCATGGTATTCACATAGTTGAATATATTGGTATTCACATCAAAATGATAACGGTTATTCATATAATAAAACATAAATACTAATACCTGTTAAATTAGTATTGTATATTTTATTAGTGGGAGCAGACTGCGCGCAGTCTGCTCCCACTAATAAAATACATAATTTGTCTATAAAATATTCACATAATGATTAACTATTTTATTACATGAATACACATTGTCATATTTATGTGAATACAAATTACAGCCTGAAAAGAGCGGCGCAAGCCAGCGGGGGAAAACATTTCCGGATTCCCTGCGAAGGAGACCAGCGAATAAAACAACAACAATTGGCTCGAAAGAAATACCGCGCAAAAACACACAAAAATTTTTATCATTTAATTTTTAGTTTCAATGTACACATTTTATTGGCGATAATACTTCTGCGCGGCGGGCTCCGGAGCACCGAACCTCTGGTTCGATTCTTCCGGAGTTTTCCCCCGCGGGTCTGCGCCGTTCTTTTTCAAGATAAAATTTTTAGTATCTACATAGAAAAGAAATTTTATTTTTGGAATTACATTGCCCGTTATGTGAATACCGGTTATAAATCCATTCTGTAAAGATCATCGATGCGTTCGCTGAGTCCTTCGCGGCCGTCAAGCATCGCAAGGCTGTCTTTCGCGGGTACGTATCCGGGATTGAGCCGGAGAGCTTCTTCCCAGCAGATTCTTGCGTTTATAAAATCCCTGCGTGAATAAGCTTCAAGCCCGAGGAAGTAAAGTTCTTCTACCCTGTCCGAAAGTTTTTTCCTGCCGTTGTCGCCAAGATTAAGACGAACACCGATGCTGACCCTGTTTAAAGGCTGAAGCTGGGTAAGCAGGTCTACGGTATAATTAATGTCAATTCCTACATTGTTAAATGTAATAGCGCTGCCGATATTAAGGCGGCTGCTTCCTGCTTTATACATAAAACCAGCACGCATAGAAAGAAAGTTTGTTATGTTAGCTGAAATTCCCAGAGACGCGAACGGTTTTTCAGAAAGGCTGAAATCCATAAGATTCAAGGGAACTGTAAAATCAATTGCGATTGTAAGCGGGCGAAGCGGCTTGTATGAGACTGCCAAAGTCGCGGATGTAGGAAGCGGTTCGTCAAGCGCGGGCGGACCGAGATTTCGTATAACTAACGCGGCCGATGTGTTTTTTTCCCTTGCGGCGAATCCTTTTAAAAAATCAAATCTTGTAAGCAAACCGATGTCAGCCATTGCCATTATGGCCGACTGTGACATTCCCGAACCGCCTATAACATTGTCAAAGTCGTCGGTAAAATCAGGCATTATGCGGAAAGCGCCTTTCAAGTTGATCCCAAGAGACAATCCGTAAAAATAATAGCTTGATAAAAAATTATAAGAAGCGTTCAGGATGGCGACGCCTTCAGAATAATATCCGCCTGAAACCCTTTCGCCGTAGATGTTGTACTCGGTAAACGGCAGATAAAGCCATTTTCCGCCGGCGGCAAAACCAAAATTGTTAAACCTGTTGGTATAAGATATCGATTCGATCTTGGAATCCGCTATCCAGTTGTTGTGAAAAAGCGCAAATTCCGAATTCTGGAGCATTGAAGAGCCCGCGGGATTAAACTCAAGAAATGAAGCGTCGTCCGAAACCGCGGCAAAAGCGCCTGCCATGCCTTCCGAGCGTCCCCCCATCGGAATATTTAAAATGGGAAAAGCTGTAAGACCGGCATTATCGTCAATTCCGTAAATAGCGGACAGATAATCCGCTATACTTCCGTACGCGTCGTTAAAATCCAGCGTGTTCGCGTTAAAAAGAGGAAAAAAAATTAATAAAACGGCGGTTAAAACCGTTTTTGCGGGACGACTCATACAGATACAATATATATCGGAAAATTAAAAAAAAACAGTATACCGGGTCAATGGTTTATCGTAAAGATACGATAATATAGTATAGTTGTAACGATGAAAAAATATGCCCCGCATACGGCAATTTTTTATTTTCTCGTAATTTTATTACTGTTTTCCGCGGCGCCGTTGTTCGGCGGAGGCAGCAGGGACAGAGATCTGGACAGAGCCGATCAATTAATTAAAGAAATGCACTACGAAGAAGCGATTATGGTTTTAATCGACCTTGCAAGGCGCGATCCGAATCAGTTTGACAATGTGCAAAAGCGTTTGAATAAAATCCTTCAGATACAGGACGAGTTTAACCGCACCGCCGACGAACTAATCGATACAATCATGCATGATCCTGAAAATAACGATAAAATCCTCGCTTTATCCAGCCACCTTTACACGCTTGAACACAGCGAAAGCCCGTTAATGACAAGCTTTGTAACAAGAACAAGGGAACTTGCCCAGTTTAACGTTAACAGAAATCTTTTGCGCAGCATCATGGAAAGGGGCCGCAGGCATCTTGATAACGGCGAAAGTTATGAAGCGCTGCTTGTTTATTCTGAAGGCCTTGGTTTCTTGCGTAACGAATTTTTTGAACTTGGGCTTGCCGCGGACGTTTATGATGATGTGCGGCGTGAAACGGAAAACATCAATTCTATAATCGCGGCTTTCAGGCAGACAGGCGATCCGCTCAGCGTTTACTCGGCGCAGGCAGTAAATGCTTTAAATTCAGGCGAACCTGCAGACATTTATCTGGCTGCGGAAGAGCTTATTCCCGTGATGGATTCGTTTATAGCAGCCAAACAATCATTGTACGCTTCTATGGATGTTATTGATCGAATTTTAAATGATATAAGAATATCTGATCCGGACATGGGTGACCGCAATCACCTGACATTCGTATCAGTTTTGATTCACGGGCGCGAAGAAAGCGCGCAAATATCTTCTTCTTTATCAACAGCAACATCAGGACAATTCATACAGGAAGGAATACTCGGCGCGTTTGACACGCATTGGCAGTTTACAGCAGGGAAAATCGCGGACACAGCCGCGTCTCTTGTTGACAAATCCAGAAACGATTCCATAAGCGCGTTAAACGCGGAAAATTATTCTGTTATTCCGTCATTTCAGGAAAGAAACGGCAGTTATACCGATGTCTACATGATGCTTCTTGGCAAAAATATCGATCTTTTCGCCGGAGAAAACCCGCAGACAGTTACGTTATACGAAAAATATATTCTGCAGAAAGATATAAAACCGTTAGTTGAAATAACAGCAATGAATGAAGCTAACCGGCTGCTTGTGCAGGCGGCGCAGGTCGGGCTGCAAAGAGAAATAAACAATTCAGTTTTAAACACGCAGAATGAAAATATAACAGCCGCGCAGATGTACACAGGCGAACAGCAGACAAGGGCCGCAATATACGTCCTGCGGCGCGAACTGGAAGCAATAGCGGCGGACGGCATTAGAATAAACGACGATTTAAACAGGCACTCAGGCGTTACGCAGATTACACAGGCTCTCGCGGCAATTGATAACATGAACATGCTGCTTTCCGCGGAAATCCGAATGTCGGGCGAAAGGTTTTATACAGCCGCAAAAACCATTTTAGAAAACGCGGTCGCGGAAAGAAGAGTCCAGTTGGAAAGGAGCAGGGCTTTCCTTGACGGAATTAATTATCTTGACGGTGACGGACTTGTCGCGGTTTACCGTTATCCTTCCGACGCTTTGACTGAACTAACCGCGATGAACGCGGAAGCCGCGATCGATCTGCAGAACGCCAATAACGTTACTGCGCAATACAGAAACGAGCCGCAGGAAATTTTATCTTCGGCGGAAGTAACCGCAATGTTATCAAGCTATCAGGTTTTGGTAACTGAACTGACAGCAATCCGCGCGCAGGGGCTGACGCTTGTCGAAACGGCGCGCAGCCGCGCGTCGCAGGCGGAAGCGTACAGGCAGGAAGGAGAGCGGCTTTTCAGGGAAGCGCAGCTTGCGTATCAAAGGCAGGATTATGATACAGCGTGGGACCGCATCGAGCGAGCGTCAGGCAGATTCAGCGCTTCGCTGGAAATACAGGAATCCGCCGCAATCAGGGAAATGCGCGATACGCAGCTAATCGGTCTTGGTATCACTGTCGCGCAGGCGCAGAACGAAATGATAATCGCCGAAGTCCGCTCGCTTGTGGACAGCGCGCGCAATTCATATTTTAACGGCAATTTCCAGCAGGCGGAAGACAGCCTGTTAAGGGCAAGAAACAGATGGCGCATAACAAACCCGTCAGGCGAAAACGACGAAGTTGTTTATTGGCTCGGCATTGTCCGCACCGCGCTTTCGGCTTCGTCGGGAAGGGTGATTTCGCCCACAGCGCCGCTTTATATGGAAATGAGCCAACTGTTAAGCCAGGCGCAGAGAAATTATGAAGAAGGAATGCGGTTCATTAACTCAGGCCAGCGCCCGATGGGACTCGCGAAATTCGATGAAGCGCGGCAGCTGATTCAGGAAGTTAAATTGATATACCCGTTGAATCAGGAAGCAGGCCTATTGGATCTGCGCATCGATCAGTTTATCGATCCTGTCGCTTTTAATACGTCATTTGAACAGCGTCTTCAGGCCGCAGTCACCGGAACAAGACAGCGCTCAATTGAAGCGTTCGCTGATCTTCAGAACCTTGCGGAAATTAACCCAAGGTATCCGAATATCAGAAACATAATTACGCAGGCGGAAATTGATATGGGTTTCCGTCCGCCGCCGCCGAATCCAGCCAGCCTTGCGCGTTCAAGCGAGCTGACGACTTCCGCAAGAAGGATTTTGGATACAAACCAGACAGCGCAGTATCAGGTCGCGCTGATGCAGCTAAACGAAGCGATTACGCTTAATCCCGACAACGCGGAAGCGGGGCGCGTAAGAGATCTGCTCTTAAGCAGAATGAGCGTTCCGGGAACAATCGTACTTACAAGCGACGACGAAGAAGTTTATCAGCGCGCGCTGCGGGAACTGAACGCGGGCAACTATCTTGTCGCCTTCGCATTGGCGGAAAGACTGATGCAGAATCAGAGAAACCGCAATGTGCAGAAAGTAATTGAACTTCACCAAAGGATACAAACATACTTATGATGCGATTATCAAAATTTATTTTAAATATAAATATTTTAACCGCTTTTATTTTTCTTGCCGCGGTAAATATTCAGGCTGCCGATTTTTACTGGGAAGAACCGCAGGTTTTTTCACCGCTGCAGGGTACATTCCCGATAAGCGCGCATACAGATCGTTTTTCAGTCATAGCGTGGCAGGAAGCCGTGCCGAACGCAAGCGCGACAGGCGGCGTTATCAATATCAACCTGTCTATAAAAGAAACAGGCGGCAGCTGGGAACACAGGGGAAGAGTCGGCGGTCCGTATAACTATCTTGGCTCTGAACCTTCCATTATAAGCATGGTAATTGACAACCGCGGCAGAATCATAATCGCGGCAGCCGCGGGCAATGCCAATACGGAAATATTAATTTCTGAAAATATGGGGCGGACATTTACAAGCGGAACAATTAATCTTGGCGCGGAAAACACGGTAGCGCCCCGCATTTATGTCCGCGCTGACGGCGGATACATTCTGTTTGTCACAAGAGGCCGCTTGCAGTCAATGACAATTTATTACGCGCGTTCCGACGACGGAATTACATGGTCTTCATTTGTGCCTTTTGTAACAGAAAGCAATTTAACGCTTAATTTCCTTCCTGCGCACGCAAGCACAGGGTCAAGGGATTTTGTATTTTTCCAGTCGCTAATATCGGACATAGAAACCATGTCCGCGTTCCAGCTTTTTTATAAGACAAGCGACGACGGCGGCAGAACATGGACAGAAGCGAGGCGGTTTACGTCTTTCAATGATCCGGTAATGCAGACGCAGGCGGCTCCCAACAGTTTTGACAATCAGCGTCCGAATCTTATAAAGCACGGAAACAACCTTTTCCTTGTCTGGGAAAGGCGTTATGCGAATCAGTCTCCGCAGATTTACTGCGCCACGATAAATTCATCAGGAAACATAGTCGGCAGCGTTGAAAGGGTGAACAGCGACGACGTTTACTGCCAGAACCCTGTCAGTTTTATTCACGATGATATACCGACTGTTGTCTGGTTTGATAACCGCGGCGGAAACAACAAGATAATACTGGCGCAGCGCAGAGAAATAAGCTGGCAGAATTATCAGTTGTCAGGCACCGGAACGGAAGCGGCTTTCGCAAGACCTGTGGTAACTTCCGACGGCGCTTATGTTTTTTATCAGGTAACGGCAAGAAACACAAACCGCATTTACATGCTCGCTCCCGATTTATCCGTCGTAAGCCCGCGCATTACCGCGCTCAACTTTACCCCGTCGCAGGCAGGAAGAACAGAAAGAGCGCGCGTAACGTGGAACATACCCGCGGACACATCAGGCATCTACGGATTTTCATGGTCATGGAGCCGGAATGAAAACACAGTTCCGCCTGAACAGGTAATGATCTACAATACAGGCAACACGCAGAATTTAAATCTTGAACTAAATGCCCTTGAAGACGGCCCGTGGTACTTCAGCGTCAGCGCGCTGGATTTCGCCGGTAACTGGTCGCAGCCCGCAAGGGTCATGTACTACAGGAAATTTACTCCGCCGCCGCAGATTTCCATCATTGAACCTGAACTTGACGCACAGGGGTTTATGCTTTCTAACACGTTTAACATAATGTGGGAGCCTTCAGACGATCCCTTTGTGTCAGGTTATACATGGAATCTTCAGTATCTTGGAATGTCGCAGCCGGGCATGACGATAAACGAAGACGGCAGAATCGAAATTGCAAACGCTTATTTAAGCGCGCCGCCTTCAAACATTATTGGAAGATCGTTATCCGCAAATTATACAAATCAGGATAACGGCATTTGGGCGTTTTCGGTTTCAGCGGTTGATCAGGCCGGAAACATCGGTCAGATGTCAAATGTTTTTTTCAGACTAAATAAATTTATACCGTACACAAGCGTAACTTTTGTTGACGCAAGGCAGGACGCGCAGGGACTTCTTACAATGCGGATAACAGGACGCGGTTTTTCCACAGACGGCGAAATAACGCAGATAGTTCTGGAACGCGACGGATATCCGAGTGTTATAACAAACGCGTTTAATATTATTTCAGACAGGGAAATCGGCGGGATAGAATTTGACAACATAGAAGAAGGCTACTACCTCCTGAGACTGGAACATTCGGGCAGGGGATGGTATTCAACTTCATCCCAGATTTCCGTTATAAGAACAGGAACCGTAAAATTCGGCGATTACACAAATCAGTGGAAGCCGTCATGGTCAATATTGAATCAGGGATTAATCAGTCCAATCATGATACTCGCGGCGTTACTCGTCATTTTCTGCGCGCTGGGAATTATCGCGGTTGTCCGCGGCATAGGCGGAGTTATTACAGAAGGCGCGATGATACAAAAGGAAGCGCTTGCGATCATCACAGGAGATTTTATGCCATTAGAAAAGAAACAAAAAATTATTCAGATACAAAAAAGGGGAGCGGGACTGCGGTTTAAATTCGCGTCATTCATTATCGGGCTAATCCTTCTTGTAGTCGTAATGATTTCAACGCCGATGTATATATTGATGACAAACAGCCAGCAAAGAACATTGCTGGAAAGTTTGTGGGATCGTTCAAGGGTTCTGCTGGAAGGAATCGCGTCAAGCGCGGGTTCGTACATGACAAGCGCGCTTCAATCAATGGGAGACAGGGGCATAATGGAATTGATGTTCCTTCCCGCCCAATCCGCCGCGATTCCTGAAGCGAATTACCTTACAATCACAGGGTACGGTCTTGGATCAATTTACACGGATCATGTCTGGGCGTCAAACGATCCTGACATTTTATCAAAGATCGATACAGTTGAACTTCGAAGCGGCGTATCGCGCATAACGGATAACCTTAGCGGCATATACGAAGAAACAAGCGAACGTTATAACAGCCTTGCTCAGGAACAGCTAACTGAACGATCAAGAAACGTCAGGGCTTTGTATGACGAAGGTATTGTGTACGCGCTTCGCACCGACGCGGAAGGCGAAAGGCTGCGCGACGACATTCAGGTAGCGATAACAGCGCAGGAAGTAATAATAAACGAAATACTTTCATCGATATCGGGGGAAATCGGATCGTATCCTGAGTTTTCAATAGATAGAATCAGCCCTGACAGAAACATGAATTATACTTTTTACAAACCGATAATGTTCCGCCAGAACTCCGATGATAATTTCTTCCGCGGTATGATACGTTTGGATATCTCGCTGGATTCAATCGTAGAAGCGATCGCACGCGAGCAAAGAACGCTATTAATTACAATCGGCATCGTCGCGTTAGTTGTAATGCTGATAGGAATTATCGGTGCGTTAACTTTCGCGGTTGTAATAATCAGACCGATAAGAAGGCTTGTAAGGCATATCGAAAGAATCCGCGACACAGAAGACAAAACAAAACTAGCGGGCGTTGAAATCACAATTAAAACAAAAGATGAAATCGCGATCTTGGGCAATACAATCAATGACATGACGCACGGGCTTGTCAAAGCCGCAATCGCCGCCTCTGATCTTTCAATCGGTAAGGAAATCCAGAAGAAATTTATCCCGCTGGATGTTGATAACGAAGGAAACAAAAAGACAAGCGGACTTAAACATACGCCTAATTTAAATTTCTTCGGATATTACGAAGGCGCAAAGGGCGTATCGGGAGATTATTTTGATTATAGGGATTTGGACGGCCGCTATTACGCGATAATTAAATGCGACGTCGCGGGAAAGGGAATTCCCGCAGCGCTTATCATGATTCAGGTAGCGACAATGTTCCTTGGACACTTCAGGCGGTGGAAGCCGACAGAAAAAGGTTTTCATATCGAAGACCTTGTTTATCAAATAAATGACTTTATCGAAACCCTTGGATTTAAAGGACGCTTCGCCGCCTTTACATTATGCCTTTACGACTCGGCGACAGGGGTTGTCCGTTTCTGCAACGCAGGCGACAATATCGTCCATTTTTATGACGCATCGGAAAGCAGGGTAAAGACGCTCACTCTTCCGCAGACGCCGGCTACAGGAGTTCTTCCCAACTTTATGATACAAACATCAGGCGGCTACAAGGTGCAGACAGTTCAGCTGGACAAGGGCGATATTCTGTTCCTGTACACTGACGGCATTGAAGAAGCGAAACGCAAATTCCGCGATCAAAATTATAAGGAAATAATCTGCACGGCAGGCCCCGTCGATACTGAACATGAAAACCATCTCTGCGGACAGGCTGACGAAGAAATGACGCCTGAACGCGTAGAAGCGATAATCAACGCTGTAATGGCGCGCGAAGTTTATACGCTTCACAAATTCCATAACCCCGAAGACACAGGCGCCGCGCAGGAAAGCGATCTTCAGTTTGATTTTTCAACCTGCGAAGGCGGCAATGTCGAAGACGTGATCATGGCAATGGTCTCGGTGGAAAAAATGTTCCGCTGTTACAAGCCTGTAAAAGCGGGTGAAGATTCGCGCGTGCTTGTAGACAAGAAAGTTGATGAATTTCTAAAAAACCATTTCCTTCAGTACAGGCGTTATTGTTCGCATACGCGCGAATATCCTGAAAATTCAGCGTATATGTATTATACTCATGTTATGGAAGATGAGCAGTACGATGATCTGACCATCCTTGGAATAAAACGAAAATAAAATAATACAAAGGGGTAATTATGACATTTAGTGAAAGAATGAAAGCCATGCTGGAACAGGGGCTTACGGCATCAAAGGAATTCGCGGTAAAAGCAGGCGCGAAAGCTCAGGACCTGGGCGAACGCGGAATCTTAATGTGGGACATCAAACAGCTTGAAAATCAAGCTCAGAAACTCCTGACGCGTCTTGGCAATGAAACATACATTATATTCGCGGACAAGGGACAAACGGTCGTAGACCGCGAAACAATAGAAATCAGATCCCTGCTTGACGAACTTGGCGTTATAAAAGATCAAATCGAAAAAAAGGAATTTGACCTGAAAAACAGGCCGCCTGTATGAAAACCGGGATAACCCCTTGATTTTTTCCTGAATTTTTAATATATATAAATTGATTCTGTAAAAATAAAAGTTTTTAAGAATCTTGGGCCGCTAGCTCAGTCGGTAGAGCATCGCCCTTTTAAGGCGGTGGTCGGAGGTTCGAATCCTGCGCGGCTCAAAAATATGACAAACTCCAATCCCCTGGTTAAACCTTTCATAAAATGGGCGGGGGGCAAAAGGCAACTATTGCCGGAAATACAAAAGCATATACCTAAAAATATAAATAATTATACATATTACGAGCCGTTTGTCGGCGGCGGAGCGGTTTTTTTCAACCTGCAGCCGGAAAAAGCTGTGATAAATGACATTAATGAGCAGTTAATCCATGCGTATAATGCCATCAAAGACAATGTTGATGATCTTGTAAAATTATTAAGAAATTACGCAAAAGAAAACGATAAGGATTTTTATTATTCAATAAGAAGGCTGGATCGAGATAATAATTTTGACAGTTTGACCGGCCTGGAAAAAGCAGCCCGTTTAATATACCTGAATAAAACATGCTACAACGGTTTATACCGCGTAAATTCCAGCGGTTTTTTTAACGTTCCCTACGGAAAATATGAAAGCCCGGCAATATGTGAAACAAAAACGCTGCATCAAATCAGCGAATATTTAAACTCAAACAAAATACGCGTTTTATGCGGAGATTATGAAAAAGCCGTACATTCCGCGGATGATAAATCATTTGTTTATTTTGATCCGCCGTACCACAGCCCTAATAGAAAAAATTTTACTTCATATCAGGATAAAGAATTTAACGAAACGGATCATGAACGCCTTCGCGATATAATGATTAGATTAACAGATCGGGGTGTAAAATGTTTATTAAGCAATTCCGATACTGAATTTACAAGAAAACTGTTTGAAAAGGATATTTTTGAAGTAATACCGGTACAGGCAAAAAGAAAAATTAATTCGAAATCTTCAGGACGCGGTTTCGTAAGCGAAATCCTTGTTAAAAACTGGAAAAATTAGAATAATAGACTAAAAATTCCTCTTTTAATGCAAATTTTCATTAAAATTATAAAAAACTTGACTTTTAACTATAATGGAGATAAATTTAAATAATGAACCTTAAGACAGTAATTGGCACAGATACAATAGAATTGAGCCTGAAAGGTACCACAAAGAAAGAGATTATCAATGAATTGCTTGATATTCTTTACAAAGCCGGAAAAATTCAGGACAGAGACGCGGCATTAACGGCAGTTATGGACAGGGAAGATAAAATGTCCACCGGCATGAAACACGGGATCGCGATCCCGCACGGAAAAACCGCGAGTACGCAGGATTTAGTTGCCTGTATCGGCATATCAGACAATCCGGTGGATTTTGATTCACTTGATAAACAGCCTTGCAGAATATTTATAATGACGTTATCCCCAATAGAAAAAACAGGGCCTCATTTGCAATTTCTCGCCGAGGTCAGTCTTCTTTTTAAAAGCGCGTCAAAACGCGATGATATTTTAAAAGCAAAAACGCCTGAGGAAGTTCTGGGAATTCTGGCAGATTAATGCAGATTAAAAACAATCTGATTCTTGACAATGACGGCAGGACTCTGATTTTACGCGGCGTTAATCTGGGCGGGGATTCCAAAATACCTTTTTGCAGTCCCGGCGAAGAAACATCACCTTCATTTCTTGACAGAAAAAATGATGTTTCGTTTATAGGAAGACCTTTCCCGCTTGAAGAAGCGGAAGGTCATTTTAAACGCCTAAAAAAAGCAGGCATGACATTCCTCCGGTTTCTTATCACATGGGAAGCGATCGAACACGAAGGGCCCGGAATTTACGACGAATCATATCTTGCGTACCTTAGAAAAATCCTTTTGGCTGCGGAAAGAGAAGACATTTCTGTGTTTATCGATCCGCATCAGGACGTGTGGAGCAGATGGACAGGCGGCGACGGCGCTCCTGCCTGGACGATGGAAAAGCTCGGCATGAATACCGGTTTAATGGACGGTACGGGCGCCGCCGTCACAAGGCAGCGTTACAGCAGTTATCACGGCGGAAAAGGTTTTCCGAAAATGCTGTGGCCTTCAAATTACAACCGGTACGCCGCGGCAACAATGTTCACTTTATTTTTCGCAGGGCAGACTTACGCGCCTGATGTTTCCATAGACGGCGAGAACGCGCAGTTGTGGCTACAAAGACATTATATCGCGGCTTTCCGTCACGCGCAGCGCCGTTTAAAAAACTGCGCGGCAATTAAGGGCTGGGGCGTAATGAACGAACCGCATGACGGCTTTATAGGCTGCAATAATCTTGAAAAGGCGGAACGTTATGTGATACCGACAGGGCCGCGCCCAAGCCCGTTTCAGGCGGTAATGGCGGCATCCGGGCATACAGTGAAGGTTCCGGTATACAGCCTGCTTGGAAAAAAGGTTTCGCATTACGAAACTTTTAACGAACAAAAACTTTCGCTTTTTAATGAAGGATATGTTTGCCCGTGGAAACAGGCCGGTGTATGGCAGGAATCTTCTTCTTCACATTCAACATCTTCAGGCAGCAAGCCGCAGGTAATTAAAAGCAATCACTTTAAATTATATCAGGGACGCCGACCTGTTTTTACCGATGATTTTTTAAAGCCTTTTTCCGTTAAGTACATCAGCGCGTTAAAAGAAAACGACGAACACTCTTTCTTCTTTATCGAAGGACTTCCAAACTGCTCAAAGGAAGATTCGCATCCGTCATGGAAAAATGACGATCCGCCGAACGCGGTGAACGCGTTTCACTGGTACGACGGCATATCACTTTTTACAAAAAGTTTCCGCACATGGTTTAATGTAAATGTCGAAACGCAAAAGCCGCTATTCGGCAGAAAAAATATAGCCAAATATTTTAAAAACAGCCTTGCTTCGGGAATTGACTGCACGATAAAAAAAATGGGAAACATTCCGTGCCTTCTGGGCGAGTTTGGTCTTGCCTTTGATTTGAATAACAGAAGCGGTTTTAAAAAAGGCTGTTACAAGCTGCACGAAAAAGCGTTATCGATGTATTACGACGCTGTGGACGCAAACCTGCTTCATTCGACAATCTGGAATTATTCAGCCGGCAACACAAACAAATACGGCGACAGCTGGAACGATGAAGATTTATCAGTTTTCTCGGAAGGAAGAGAAAGAGCCGCGGCGGGATGGAAACGCCCGTATCCGATGGCGGCGGCGGGTAAAATAAACTATTTTAACTGGAACGATAAACGCAATGTTTTTGTTTTAAACTATAACGCGGATAACAGCGTAAAAGCGCCCTGCGTAATTTTCCTTCCTTTAGAGACATTCGGCGGCAACATAAAAATTAATATCAGCGGCGCGGACGGAAAAACAATCCCGCTTCGCAGCGAATATAACGCAGAAGAACAAAAATTATTAATTTATAACGATGATTTTTCAGGCGAAGCTGTGGTCAGAATCTTTGCGCGCCGCCAAAACCAAAAACTTTAAAAATCTCCGGTTTCTCCGGCGTCAGCGGGCTGCGAAGGATTGGCAAGCCTGCGCTCTTCTTCGCGGATCAGGCGCGAATGAAACCGCGTTTCGATTTTTCCGCGGTTTTCAAGAATCCGGCTGATGTAGTTTAACGTTATTTCCGGCGCGCCGGTCGATCTTACCCTTCCTGTTCCGGCGTTGTACATCGCAAGAGCGGACACTTCACTGGCGCCGGTTTCAAGACAGTACCGCAAATGGCTCACGCCGAAATACGCGTTAATTTCTATGGAAAAAAAATCAGAAACATTGATTTCAGGAAATGAACGGTTATTAAGCTGAAACAAACCGCGATCGATGCTGCCGTCGCTGTTGCCGCGGTTAATGGCGCTGGGATTAAACCTGCTCTCTTCCCAGCTTAACGCAAACGCAAGAGCGGGCGGCACGTCAAAAGCGTCGGTGTTTTCAAGAATTGCGGACGCGACATCGCGGCTTGCGCAAATCTCGGTAAAAAAAGCTGTTACCCATTCGCTGTAATCAGGATTGCGGTAATACTCAAGAATAATATCAGGAATTTTTTCCGTGACGGTAAAAATAAATTCTTCATCAACATGAGCATCATCAGTTTCTTCCGGCGCCGGTTCCCTGTCAGCAGCGGCAGCCTTTTCAGGCTGCTTTAATAAACCAACATTAAAACCGATCAACGCGCAGAAAATCAAAGAAAATAATACCCCAAGAAAAATGGGCATTACAAGTTTTATTCTTATGCTGCGAAATGGCGTTACCACATTTCAACCCGTATGGCAATTAAAGCGCTTTTTGTTCAATCAAACGAACTCTGATTATTCCGTCGATTTTCCTTATTTGATCCAGAATTGAATTATCAATCTTCTGATCTGTATCGATGATAGTGTAGCCGTATTCATCGCGGTGATGGTTTATCATATCCTGAATATTGATATTGGCACCCGCAAGCCTTGTTGTAATCTGTCCGACCATGTTGGGAATATTTTTGTTGACAACGATCAATCTGGAAGGATAACGCTGCTCAAGCTTGCAGCGCGGAAGATTTACAGAATTGCGCAGATCGCCTTTTTCAAGGAAGTCCATTATCTGCATGACAGCCATTACGGCGCAGTTATCTTCGGCTTCCGGCGTTGACGCGCCAAGATGCGGTATGCCGATAACTTTTTTGCAAGCAAGCAGTTCAGCCGAAGGAAAATCCGTTACATAGGAAAATATTTTTCCGGCGTCAAGCGCGCCGATAATGTCTGCGTCCTTTACAAGCGCGTTACGCGAAAAATTAATTATGCGCGCGTCTTTTTTGATTATATTGAATTTATCCGCGTTTAAAAGGCCCTTGGTCGATTCGCTTAAAGGCAGATGAAGCGTGACATAATCCGATTTGGCAAGAAGGCTGTCCAAAGTATCGCTTCTAACTACTTCGCGTGAAAGATTCCATGCCGCGTCAACCGAGATATAAGGATCAAACCCGATAACATTCATGCCAAGCGAAACAGCGTCATTCGCGACCATTACGCCGATTGCGCCAAGCCCTACTACGCCCAGTGTCTTGCCCTTTATCTCAGGCCCCGTAAATTTTGATTTTTCTTTTTCCACAAGTTCCGCGACATCGGCTTTTTCAGCGACAGATGAAGTCCAGTTGATTCCCCCGACAACGTTACGCGAAGAAATTAAAAGCGCCGCCAGGGTAAGCTCTTTTACGGCGTTCGCGTTAGCCCCCGGCGTATTAAAAACCGCGATTCCGTTCTTGCTGCATTTCTGGACAGGAATGTTATTATACCCTGCGCCCGCCCTTGCAATCGCGATTACAGAAGAAGGAATTTCCATATTTCCCATTTCCGCGCTGCGCACAAGCACCGCGTCCGGATTAGAAATATTATCCGCGATTTCATACTTGTCCTTCGGAAAAAGATCCAGCCCAAGCGGAGAAATCTTGTTCAGTGTTTGAATTCGAAACATATTACTCACCTTTTTTTGGCAGACAGCCTGATCGTTTACTCTTCGATCAAGGCAAAATCATGCAAATTTTTTCATAAAATTTATCAGCGCGCTGACGCCTTCGACAGGCATTGCGTTGTAAACGCTCGCTCTCATTCCGCCGACAAGACGATGGCCCGCAAGATTCAAAAGCCCCGCCGCCGCGGCTTCTTTTACAAATCTTGTTTCAATTTCCGTTTTCTTCGCTTCATCAGTTTGCGTTGTGATAAACGGAATGTTCATTAAACTGCGAGATTGTTTTTCCACCGGTGATTTAAACGCCTGCGAAGAATCAAGAAAATCGTAAAGCATTGCCGCTTTCTCGCGGTTAATTTTCGCGATTGCCTGCACGCCGCCGAGATTTTTCAGCCATTCAAGCACAAGGCCGATAATGTAAATGCCGTAACACGGCGGGGTATTGTACATCGAGCCTTCGCCCGCGTGCGTGTCGTAGCGCAGCATAACAGGAACCCAGTCAGGCGCCTTGCCGATTAAATCTTCGCGGATGATAACAAGCGTGGTTCCGGCGGGCCCAAGATTTTTTTGCGCGCCGGCGTAAAGAATTCCGAACCTGCTTACATCAAGCGGCTCTGAAAGAATGCAGCTTGAAATATCGGCCGCAAGCGGAACGCTGCCTGTGTCGGGAATCTTGTCCCACTTTGTGCCAACGATTGTATTGTTAAGCGTTATGTGATAATAAGCGTCGTCCGCAGAAGGCGCAGGCGCGGCTGGTATGTATGTGTAGGCTTTATCTTTGGAACTCGCTTTAACATCGACAGCGGCGTATTTTTTAGCTTCTTTAATGGCCTTGTCTGACCAAATGCCTGTGTCGATATACGACGCTTTCCTGCCTTTGCCGGGCGCGTCGCCTGCCGCAAGATTTAACGGAATCATGGAGAACTGAAGCGAAGCGCCGCCCTGCAGAAAAAGAACTTTGTAATTTGACGGAATACCCATAAGCTCCCTTAAAAGGGATTCTGTCTTGTCGATAATCGGCTTAAAATCCTTTGAACGATGGCTCATCTCCATAACAGACTGGCCTGTGCCGTTTGTGTCTGTCATTTCACTGGCGGCTCTTTCAAGAACCGGCAGCGGAAGAACCGAAGGCCCCGCGGAAAAATTGTAAACACGCATTTTATAACTCCTACTCCGTGCGGCTGTATAGCCGCATGTTAAATCGAACATGAAACTGCTGTTTCATGATAACTCCAAATACTTTTATTACTAACAGGATATAAAAAATATTGATCTTTGTCGAGGCAGCCGCCGTTTCAACTTAATTGAACATAATAATATTTTTCGATAGACTGTAGGCATGGCGGACAGGCCTTTTACGGTACTTGATTTACTTGATCTCGATCTCAAGGAGCAAAACTCTTTGAATCTGCGCTGTATCGGCGGAAGAAAAGGGCTGGGAAGGCATATTGACATACCCGACCTTAACCGTCCAATGGGAGCCATCATGGGCTTTTTTGAGGACTTCGCCTATCAGAGAATTCAGCTTTTCGGACGCGGGGAAGTCGCTTTTTTAAAGCGGCTTGAAAACGAAGGAAAAACTGACACGATAAACGAAATGTTCAATTACCAGATGCCGTGCTGTATCTTTACCCACAACCTTAGCCCGCACAAAGATTTTTTTGAAATAGCCGAAAACGCGCAATGTCCCGTGCTTAAAACCGATCTTGGGTCTGCGGAATTTTCCGCAAGAATCATGCGAATTCTTTCCAGGGTTTTTTCGCCGCGCCAGATTGTTCACGGCGTGCTTGTGGAAGTTTACGGTCTTGGGATATTGCTGCAGGGCGATTCAGGCGTCGGAAAAAGCGAAACCGCGCTGGAACTTATCTGCCGCGGACACAGGCTCGTAGCCGACGATGTCGTGGAAATTAACTGCATTTACGGAAATGTGCTGATGGGCGCCGGCGCGAATAAAATTATCGGGCATCACATGGAAATACGCGGGCCCGGCATCATCAATATCACGCATCTTTTCGGAGTTAGGGCGATAAGAGATCGCAAGGAAATTCAACTTGTCGTTCAGCTTGAAGAATGGGACTCCGCGAAAAATTACGACAGGCTCGGCGCGGAAGATCACACAGTCGAGATCCTCGGGGTAAAAATCCCGAAGCTGACAATACCGGTAAAACCCGGGCGGAATATTCCAATTATTATCGAAGCCGCGGCGATGAATGAAAGATTGAAGTCGATGGGGTATCACGCGGCGAAGGAATTCAACAAGAATATTTTGAAGTGGATCGAGAGCGACACAGCTCGCTCGGTATTCTTTGGCCATGACGATATAATATAAGGATAATTTATGATCGAAAGAGCCATTAAAGTAATAAACAGAGCCGGGATTCATGCCCGCCCGTCCGCGCTTCTTGTTCAGACAACAAAGAATTTCAACTCTAATGTCTTTATACAAAAAGGATCAGATCAGATAAACGCCAAATCAATAATGGGTATTATTACGCTGGGCGCGTCCTACGGAACAGAACTAAAAATTATCGCTGAAGGAGATGATGAAGAAGCCGCGATTGAAGCGCTCGTAAAACTTTTTGAGTCAAAGTTCGAAGAAGAATAATTTTTTATGGGCAAAATAAAAAAAGCGGCCGGCCGGACTGAATATTCAGTATTCAGGGTGCGCATATTAATTCTGATCTATACGCTTTTATGCGTTCTAACTGTCCTTTTTTCCCGTAACTTTTTTCTGGAAACGCTTGAGAACGGAAAAATACCGGATCAATTAAATCTGATAGTTTTTTTTACCATTCCTGTCGTATTGATGGTTGTTCTGGGCATATCGATTTTTCATCTTTTGCTGGATTTTATCTATAATAAATCGGGAAGCAGATTTAATATAAGGCTTCTTGGGTATTTTATAATCATTGTCATTTTTTCCATTATGCCGATAACGCTTATGACAAGCACAGCGTTAAATGAAGTTGTCCGCTTCTGGCATAACATCAACGTTCAGGCGGCAAGCACGGCGGCTAACAGCTTTATCGCGGATAATTATTCGCTGCATATGGAACGTTTTGAAAACATAATAAGACAAAACGATTTTGTGAATAAGGATATCGCGGCTGTTCAGGTATTCAGCCTGAATGATTCAGAATGGACAGAAGAATCATTCACAGGCGGCGAACAGTTCGCGCTGCCCTTCCCGCCCGCAGCGGAAAGCGGCTTCACGCCAAGGGAGCTTCCGCGTGATCTGGGAACAATCCGTTATGTGCAAAGACTTCCGCAGAATTCGATCCGCCTGATCAGCTACAATCTAGGCGCGGATTTTGATACGGGAAGGGCGGCGCTGGAAAATCAGTCGAACCAGTTTGATACTGTGTACGAATTAAGAAGGAACATAAGGCCGCTTTTAATTTATTTTTATGTGGTGTTTTTTCTTCCGACTCTTATCATGACAGCCATCATCGCGATTTCATTTACGCGGCGCATTACCCGGCCGATTATTCAGCTGACAGACGCCACGCAGCGCGTCGCGGAAGGCGATTTTTCGATCCAGATACTTTCGCGCCGCAATGACGAGCTTGGCCTTTTAATAAAATCGTTTAATTCGATGGTGCAGAACCTGGAAAAATCCCGCGACGCGCTTTTAAGAAACGAAAAAATTTCCGTGTGGCAGAATATGGCGCAGCAGCTTGCACATGAAATAAAAAATCCGCTTACGCCGATAAAACTTTCCGCGGAAAGAGTTTTAAGAAGATGGCGTAATGAACCGGAAAATATCGGTGAAATTATAGAAGGCTCCATGCTCGCCATTATTCAGGAGACGGAAGGGCTTAACACTCTGCTAAACGAATTCCGCACATTATCAAAACCGACGGAACAGTCCAATTCGCGGATTGATTTATCGGAACCTGTAGAAGAAGCGGTAAATTCTTATTCAAGTTCATACCCTGCCGTGAAATTCGATATTGATCATGTCCAAAAAGGAATACAGGTAAAAATTGACAAGCGGCGCATATCGCAGATTTTATCTAACATTATTATAAACGCCATAGACGCGATGAACGGAAGCGGCCTGATAGAAATACGGACAGACCTTGTAAAGAAACGCGAAGTTTGTTATTGTAGGATAAGCGTTAAAGATTCCGGGGTCGGAATAAACGCCAATGAAAGCCGGCAGGTTTTCACGCCTTACTTTACGACAAAAGAATCAGGCACAGGATTAGGGCTGCCCATTGTTGAACGGATTGTAATTGATCACGGGGGAGCGATCTGGTTTGATTCAGCGGAAGGCGCAGGGACAACTTTTTATATCGACTTGCCGGTTGACGCACAGTAAAACAGGCGCACAAACAGGAATGAACCAGATGCCGGCTATATTAATAATTGATGATGAACCGGGAATAAGGCTGACTCTTGCTTCCATTCTTGAAGATGAAAAATACAAAGTCTTCACCTGCGAAGACGCTGTAGCGGGCATAGAAAAATTAAATAACGAAACAATCGATATGGTTTTTCTTGACGTCCTCCTGCCGAAACTCGGCGGAATCGAAGCTCTGGAAAAAATCCGCAAAGAATCAAAAGCCGAAGTTGTAATGATCTCGGGACACGCGAACATTGATATGGCGGTACGCGCTGTAAAACTGGGCGCGTTTGATTTTTTGGAAAAACCGCTGTCGCTTGATAAAGTTCTTACGGTCTGCAGAAACGCGCTTGCGATAAAAAAATTAAAAGAAGAAAATATCAATCTAAAAAAAATAAAAGGCTTCGCTTGCGAAGAAATTATCGGCACAAGCGCCGCCATTAAAAATATCAGGGAAACCATAAGGCAGGCGGCCGACAGCGACGCGCGCATTTTAATCACAGGCGAGAACGGCGCGGGAAAGGAAGTAATCGCAAGAGCAATCCATTTATGCTCGGCGCGTTCGGGCAATCCTTTTATCGATGTGAACTGCGCGGCAATTCCCGAAACATTAATCGAAAGCGAACTTTTCGGTCATGAAAAAGGCGCATTCACTGACGCTGTTTCTGTCCGCAAGGGGCGTTTTGAGCTTGCAAACGGCGGCAGTCTGCTGCTGGACGAAATCGGCGATATGAGCCTTTCGGCGCAATCGAAGGTGCTGCGGGTAATTCAGGAACAAAAAATCGAGCGGCTTGGCAGCGAAAAAACAATCGAGACTGACGTGCGGATTATCGCCGCGACCAATCAGGATTTGGAAAAAGCCTGCGCGCAGGGGCGGTTCAGGCAGGACCTTTTTTTCAGGCTGAATGTAATTCCGATTCATGTTCCTCCCCTGCGCGAACGGACTGAAGATATTCCGCTTCTGCTTTATCATTTTTTAAAGCAGTTAAAAAAAGAAATCACGCTGGAAGCGGGCGCGCTTGATATCATTACCGCTCATGACTGGCCGGGTAATGTGCGCGAACTGAAAAATCTTTCCGAACGAATGGCTGTAATGCACAGCGGAAATACCATCAGCGGCGAAAACATGGAAAAGCTGTTAAATAAAAAACAAACAATAAAAAATAACAACAACCAGGCTGACAGCGCGGCGCAGCTTCCTTATAATCTGCTGGAGTTGAATTACAATGAGGCAAGGGATACATTTGAAAAAAATTATCTTGAGTTTCAGCTTTCAAAAAACAGCGGTATAATTTCTAGAACCGCGGAAGCCATCGGGATTTATCCAAGCAACCTTCATGCCAAGCTGAGGAAGTACGGCATAAGTCATGGTCAGATGAAAAATTAATTTTACAGCCTTGATAATAATAAAATTATATTATAAATTAAGATAAGGAAGATTTATGAAAGAGTTGACAGATCGCCAAAGGCAGATACTCACATTCATAGCAGAATATATAAAAAAGAATTCATACCCGCCTACAATCAGGGAGATAGCCGATCATTACGGAATCTCCGTGAAAGGCGCGCACGATCACATTACGGCGCTAAGAAAAAAAGGTCACTTAAAACAGGTAGACAAGCGTCCGCGCACAATGGGGCTTATTCATTTTAAACCTGAAGACCTTGATATGCTGAGCGTTCCGCTTCTTGGAACTGTCGCCGCCGGTATGCCGATTTTATCCGAAGAAAATTACGACGGCAACATCATGCTTCACCGCTCCATGCTTAGAAAAAATAAAAAATATTTTGCGCTAAAAATAAAAGGCGATTCGATGTCAGGCGCGGGCATTCTGGAAGGCGATCTTGCGATTATCGAAAAGCAGAGCACTGTCCGCAACGGCGAAATCGCGGTCGCTGTAATTGACGAAGCCGTAACGCTGAAACGTTTTTACAAGGAAAGCGCAAGGATCAGATTACAGGCTGAAAATCCCGCGTATAAGCCGATATACAGCAACGATGTTAAAATTCTGGGACGGCTTTTTACATTGATACGTTCCTATTAAAATGGCAGCCCAGTTAAAAAATGTTTATATCTTTCTGGGCCCCGAGCTTGGAAAAAAAAACGACGCGTTAGACGCAATAAAAACAAATTACAAAGACGCGGAAATTTTTTCTTTTTACGCGGGAGAAACTCCTTTAAGCTCTGTCGCGGACACGCTTTTAAATATCGGGCTTTTTTCGGATACGCGGATTGTGCAGATAAAAAACGCGGAATTAATCAAAAAAAAAGACGAGATTGAACTTCTTGCTTCCTGTATAAACAATATCGGTCAAAACACGGTTCTTTTTCTGTTATCGGAAGAAATAAAGCTTGCTCCCGGTCTTGAAGACGCTGTTTACGGAGCCGGCGTTCCGAAGAACAACCGTCAGGTTTTTTATGAAATGTTTGAAAAAGAAAAACATGAATGGCTTGTTTCTTATTTCAGGCGCGAAGGTTTTAAAATAAGCAGAGACTGCGCCGATGTAATTCTGGAACTGGTAGAAAACAACACTGACGCGCTAAGAAGGGAATGTTCGCGCCTTTTGGCGTTTCTGCCTAAAGAAAACGCAGCCCGGGAAATTACGGCGGATGATATTGAAAAATGGATGTCCCACAGCCGCGAAGAATCCGCCTTTACGCTCTTTTCGCGTATCGCGCGCGGCGATCTTTCCAAAGCGCTAGAATCGCTTTCAGTCATGTTAGCTGCAAAAGAAAGCGCCATCGGGATATTATCAAGCCTTGCCGCGTGCTTCAGAAAACTCGGCGATTATCTTGTCCTGCTTGATAACGGGAACGCAGACAACAGCTTCGAGCTGAAAAAAATCGGGCTTTCTTCGCCGAAAGCAAAAGACGATTACGCCGCGGCCGCAGGAATTTACAGCGCAGAAGCCGTAAAGGCATGCCTTGCATGCACCGCGGAATACAATGTCCTGCTCCGCTCCCCTGTTTCCGTAATGGAAAATATACTGATGGACAGATATATAATCGCGCTTTCGAATAACGCAAAAATTTAATTTTGTTTTAGAAATTCTTCTATTAATTTGTAAGCTTCGTCAAAATCGCTGTGCAGTAAAAGCCCGGCAATTTTTCCGAGTTTTTCATCAATATCAGGAGGCCATGATTTTTCCCTTAACCTTGCAAGCAGATCCTTCGCCGCTTTTTTGTTGTAAATTGAACACGCTGCCCTGATTTCAAGAAGCAGTTCCTTTAATAAGGATGAATCTCCCTGATCCTTGGGTTTTCCTTCATCAAGGCCTTCCTTTGATTCAAGTTTTTGAATAACGGAATAAAGCTTTTTCATAAACACAGGAAGTTCTCTCAAAATAAATTCAGTGTTTTTTTCGCGGCCTGCCTGTTCCAGAAGCTGCGCTTCATAAGAAATATCCGCTTCGCCGATATTCGCAAGGGCGCTTTTCATCGCATGAACGTTTATGATAAACATGGAAACATCATCGGCTCTGCGGCACTTGTTGATATAAATCGCTTCCATCATGCCGGCGGCTTTTTTCGCGTCACGCAGGAAAAATTCCGCAATCTGCGGATCAACATGATTCCGGTTTAACCTGTCTTTTAATTTTTCCTTTTGTTTTCCCGCGGCTTCCAGCACTTCCGCCGGCTGCTTGTCGCGGACGAACCTTGTTAATGATTTATTCAGCTGGCGGATATCAATCGGTTTGGAAATGAATTCGTCAAAACCGTTCTGCAGAAACATTTCAGCCTGCCCTGCAAGCGCGTTAGCTGTCAATGCAATAATGGTGTTTGAATAACCCATGCTGCGGATTATTTTTGTCGCTTCAATGCCGTCCATACCAGGCATCATGTGATCCATAAAAATTATGTCGTAAACGTTTCCGCTTTTTACTTTCGCTATCACTTCGGTAGCGTTCATTGCCGTGTCAATCGACAAACCGTACGGCGCCATAAGACCTTTCGCGACATATAAATTTGTTTCAACATCGTCAACAATCAAAATTCTTCCGTAGGGCATATATTCATGTTTAATCTGTATGGTTCTCAGCTTCGCGGCGCTTGTAAAATTAAGCTGCATAAGATTATCGGCAAGTTCCTTTCCTATTGTTTCCCTGTCCAGAGCCTTCTGCGGAAGACGCACCGTAAATTTCGAGCCAATGCCCGGCGTGCTTTCGATATCAATTTCTCCGTTCATCATCCGCAGAAGATTGCGCGTAATGTTCATTCCAAGTCCTGTGCCTACAGTTGTCCGGTTCGCTTCCATGTTAAAACGCGAATATTCGCTTCCCAGTTTTATAACCTGCTCTTCTGTCATGCCCTGCCCGGTGTCCGTTATGGAAAATACAATTATAACGTCAAAATCTTCTCCGCCTTCGGAACAGAAAAGCGGCTCTTCCTTATGAACAGTAGGCCCCATCGATCCCGTGTGATCCTGCTCTGAGTAAACATTAAAATGAATCATGCCTTCCTGCGTATATTTGTACGCGTTGGAAAGAAGATTATTTAAGATTTGTTTAATGCGCAGATCGTCTCCGTAAAGCATTATGGGAACGTCTTCATCAACATCAAGCTTGAATTCAATCGGCTTGCTTTCGTAGCGCATCATGTTTAACTGAACGGTGTCGTGTATAAGGCTTGCAATATCATATTGAGACGGATTTAATTCGAGCTTGCCCGCTTCGATTTTTGAAAGATCGAGTATGTCATTTATGATGCCAAGAAGAAGATCGGCCGAGTTATAAACTCTTTCAAGCGCGTCTCTGGCGGTCTGGCCCAGCGAATGATCCTGAAGCTGAATTTCCGTTATGCCGAGAATCGCGTTCATCGGCGTGCGGATTTCATGGCTCATTTTCGCAAGGAAATCGCTTTTTGCCTTACTGCTTTCTTCGGCGATTTCAGCCTTCCGCATTTCGGCAATCATCGCCTTCTGCTCGCGCAAATCCCTGATGTATTCGATTACGGTAAATTCGTCCTTGTGTTTAACGCGCACGCAGGTGACTTCCGAAGGTATCAGTTCGCCGTCCGGCTTTTGATGAATCCATTCAAAACGGCTGTAACCTTCCTTAAGCGCTTTATTGACAAATCTTCCGCCCTTGCTCGTTGAAGCTTCTCCGTCGGGCTGATACTTGGGCGACAGTTTGTTAAAATTATTGATAAATTCCTGTTTGTTTTCAAGGCCGAAAAGTTTTACAGCTTCCTGATTGCAGTCGACAATGCTCATGTTATGATCCCAGAACATTGCACATAACGGAGCCGCGTCTATCATTATCTGAATACGCTCTTCGGCTTCGCGCATTTTTACCGTCTGCAGATTGCGGTTAACGGCAGTGCTCATCATAAGTCCTGCGGATGTCAGTATGCTGATTTCTTCATTTAAAAACGCGCGTTCGCGGCGGCAGTCATTAATGCTGAAAAGACCCCAAAATTCGCCTTCAAGAAACATCGGAATAAAAACGATGGATTTCATTTCGTAATATCCCAGAAAATCCCTGTCTTCTTCCGACAATTCAGATAACGGCGCGTTTATATATTGTCCGTTTAAAAATAATTCTTCCCATCCCTTTTTCATGCTGTACGGAAAATGAAGCCCGTAGGGTATCTGCCTGCATTTTTTGCCGAAATCGCTCAGCCATTCATGGCGCAGAACAAAGTGCCTTTCACCTTCGATAATTTCATTGCACCAGATTTGCACGCGGTCAACATTAAGGCAGTGGCCTACAAGCGCGAAGCTCTTGAATAATATTTTATCAAACGCGTTGTTTTCGTTGCTCGTAAGTAAAATAGTCGCCGCGGTATTCACAGTATCCAGAAGACGGGCCTGTTTCTGCATGTCTTTCTTTCTTGAAAAAAACATTATTTTTGCATCCTTTCATTCTTCATTATATATATTATAAATCAAATAAGGAATTTATTCATTAATGAAAACATGTTATAATAAGGCAATTAATCATTAAAGAGGTAAAAAATGAAATTTACTAACGGCTACTGGCTGATAAAAGAAGGGTTAGAAGCCCATTTCGCGGCGTGCGTTTATGAAGCGCAGCAGCAGGGAAACGATCTTGTTTTATACGCGCCTGAAAAACATATAAACCACAGGGGCGATACCTTAAACGCGCAGCTTTTAACAATCAGATATTCAAGCCCGATGGCGGATATAATCAAGGTAAGGGTTTCACATTTTGAAGGAGCGGCGGACAACAGGCCGCGTTTCCCGCTTGAATCTGATCAGTCATTCAAACCGGTTGTAAATATCACAGAAAAAGAAGCTTCGCTTGAAAGCGGAAAACTTTCTGTAACCGCTGGAATCAAACAAAACTGGAATCCTGTGTTTAAGGGCGGCGGAAAAACACTGACAAAAAATCTTTTCAGGTCAACAGGTTATATGTTAAAAAAAGGAAGGGGCCCTTATAAACAGCAGGCGTTTATAAAAGATGAACTTTCGCTTTCTGTCGGCGAGCTTGTTTACGGCCTCGGCGAACGGTTCGGCCCTTTGGTAAAAAACGGACAGTCTGTTGATATCTGGAACGCCGACGGCGGCACAGCGAGCGAGCAGGCTTATAAAAATATTCCGTTCTATATGACAAACAAGGGCTACGGCGTTTTCATTAACGATCCGGGAAACGTATCGCTTGAAATAGGCACGGAAAAAACAGCGCGCGTTCAGTTCTGCGTAAGCGGCGAATATCTTGAATACTTTTTAATTTACGGCCCCGATCCAAAAACAATTCTTGAACGCTACACCGCGCTGACAGGAAGGCCCGCGATGCCGCCCGCGTGGAGCTTCGGCTTATGGCTGTCAACGTCATTCACAACTTCATATGACGAAAAAACCGTAATGAGTTTTATCGATGAAATGGAAAAAAGAAAAATTCCGCTTTCGGTTTTTCATTTTGACTGTTTCTGGATGAAAGGTTTTAACTGGTGCGACTTTACATGGGACAGCGAAACCTTCCCCGATCCAAAGGGAATGTTATCGCGGATAAAAGCGAAAGGAATAAAAATCAGCGTGTGGATAAATCCATATATCGCGCAGCGTTCGGCGCTTTTTGAAGAAGGAAAAAAAGGCGGCTACTTTTTGATGCGCGCGGGCGGATCAATTTACCAGACGGATCAATGGCAGGCGGGAATGGCAATTGTCGATTTTACAAATCCCGCGGCGGTAAAATGGTTTACGGACAAACTTGAAAAACTGCTGGACATGGGCGTTGACTGTTTTAAAACTGATTTTGGCGAAAGAATCCCCGAAGACGCTGTTTATTTTGACGGCGGCGATCCTGAACGTCATCATAATTTTTATTCATACATTTACAACAAAGCGGTTTTTGAACTGCTTGAAAAAAAACGCGGAAAGGGCGAAGCGGTTTTATTCGCGCGGTCTGCGACAGCGGGCGTGCAGAAATTTCCGCTTCACTGGGGCGGCGACTGCGAATCGACATTTGAAGCGATGGCGGAAACTTTGCGCGGCGGACTTTCGCTGAGTCTTTCAGGATTCGGTTTCTGGAGCCATGACATCGGCGGGTTTGAAGGAATTCCAAACGCCGCGCTTTTTAAACGCTGGCTTGCCTTCGGGCTTTTGTCGTCGCACTCAAGGCTTCACGGCAGCCATTCCTACCGCGTCCCCTGGAGCGTAGACGAAGAATCCGCGGATGTCTGCCGCTTTTTCACGGAGCTAAAAACAAAACTGATGCCGTACATTTTAAAATCCGCAAAAGAAGCGCACGAAAAAGGCGTCCCCATGTTACGCGCAATGTTCCTTGAGTTCCCGGATGATCCTGCCTGCGCGTATCTTGACCGCCAGTACATGCTCGGCGGCGATTTACTTGTAGCACCTGTTTTCAGCGAAGATAATAATGTTACGTATTATCTGCCCGAAGGCGAATGGAAACAGTACATAACAGGCGAAAAAATAAAAGGCGGCAGATGGATAACGGAAAATCACGGCTTTTTAAGCATGCCGGTGCTTGTCCGTCCCGGCGCGGCGCTTTAATATTAAAGTAACTATTCTCCTGCGGATTTTATTTGCTGATTGATTTGTTTTATTTGTTTTGAAAGAGCCTTGATAATGTTTTGATCCGTATCAGGATCGAGCTGGAGAATCGCGCGGAAAAGATCGGGCGGCAGGATTAAAACAGACATTTCTGTTTCCGCCTTTATCGATGCCGCCCTTCCGTCGTGGGTAATGGAAGCCATTTCGCCGAAAAAATTATTTTCATTTATAACGGCGATTCTTCTGCGGAATTCATTGTCAAGATAAACTCCCGCTTTGCCGGAAAGTATGTAATAAACTTCCTTCCCCTGGCTGTTAAGTGAAAAAACAGTATCGCCTTCATTATAAAACCTGTTATATTTTTTTAACGGCGCAGTAAGCGATGAAAAAATAATATCCATTTTTAATTTTTTCGGACTGCTTTTTAAATGTATATCTTTTAACCTGATAAATAAAAGCGCGTCTGTTATTTCGAGAACCTGAATCAACTGCGCGCCGAAAAAGAAAAATACAAAAAAGAAATAAATATTTATCAAAAAAAGAAACAGCCTTCCCAGCGTTCCGTAAAGAAGATTGTATTTTTCTGGATTAATGAGCAGGCCGAAACCCGCCGCGAAAATCTGATAAAAAATAATGCACGCTGCCGCTCCTGCGATTATTTTTATAATCTTCGGCGGATTTGCCGGAAAAAATTTGTAAGCCGCCGCAGCGAGTAATGCAAGACAGAACAGAAATATTATTCTGGAAAAGAAAATCAAAACAGGCTCAAAAACATTACTTGGTAAAAAATCAGAAGCGTTAATAAAAACCGCTGCAGCCCTGAACACTATAAGCGCTATTATTATAACAGCCATCGCGAATAATCCAAGAGCCAGACCAACCGCGTTATTTTTAATAATAGACCGCGTGCCGGGAAACACAACTCCAAGCCCGCGTTGAATTGAAAGTGCGCAGAGCCGCGTAGTCCAGAAAATTGTAACAATGGAAATCAATCCGGTTAATCCCATGTTTGCGGTACTTAAAAAATTCTCCACAAAGTTTCCGGTATTAAAAATGCCGAAAAGCGAATCCATCTGCCCTATCATGCTTTCCACCAGTTCCGGAGACGCGGAAAGTACTGCAAAAAAAATAAAAGAAATAAAAAGGAGCGCGGGAGCCGCGGACAGCAAAAATCCGTAAGCGCACGCTGCAGCGTGATTCATAAGCCCGTTTTTATTGTAATGTTCGATAGTAAGAAGCAGACGCTGAAGCAGGAGAAGAATAAAATCTTTTATTTTATCATTTTTAACTTTGCTGTTTTTATTTTTCAAATTATTCTTCCGTTGTAAAAAGGATAATATTGATCCTGCGTTAAAGCAAGTCTTTTTATTTATATGCGGATTGTGTTTGTTTTTATTTTAATATATCCTATTCTATCGGAAACAAATTTAAACATAACGGAGCTTTTTATGAAAAAAATGACTATTATAATTTTACTGATGATTTCCGCTATTAATTTATCCGCTAATGATATTGTCGGAAATATGACTTATATTGAACCAGGACTGGAAATAAGCATTGATTTTTATAATGACCCGGTTGGCATAGATGAAGTCCTTGAAATAATAACAGTGCAGCTGATATCAACTCAGGCGCAGGCATTATGGATGACGGATGAAGAATTATCTGATTATTTATATGATTTATTAGGTGACATTGTTTTTGATTTTTCAAATATATCGTCTACATGGGGCGATGTGACAATTAACATGGCGGTTACATACACAATTCATATATACGGCAGATTATTTTTAGTGGTTAATTTATTACCCGAAGACCGCTACTGGTTTTTTGAATTTGAAATGTAACGCTGTTTAACTGCGCCGCTGTTTTAACTGCGCCGCTGCTTTAGCTGCGCCGCTGCTTTAGCTGTACTACTCCCATTCGATTGTTGCGGGCGGTTTACTGGAAATATCGTAAATTACGCGCCCTATTTCCTTTACAGATTCTGTTATGCGCTCCGATATTTCCAGCAAGTCGCGCCTGTCAAATGGATAAACATCGGCTGTCATGCCGTCGCTGCTTATAATTGCACGTAACGCAAGAACAAAGCCGTATTTGCGCCCGGCGCTGTCCGCGTTGTTATAAATTCCGGTAGAACGGACCGGAAGCAACACCGCGAACGCCTGCCATATATCGTCATACAGATTAAGGCCGGCGTTTATTTTGCTCCGCCTGTTTTTAAGCTCTTCTATAAAAACAGCGTCAGCTTCGCGAAGGATATCGCATTTTATCTTTGTAACTTCGCCAAGTATGCGCGTCGCAAGCCCGGGGCCGGGGAACGGATGGCGGCGGATTGCGTCTTCGTTCACACCGAGCAGGCGGCCAAGACGGCGCACTTCGTCCTTGTAAAGTTTTTCCAAAGGCTCGATAATTTTTCCGGCTTTGCGCTTTGCGTCCACAAGCGGGCTTGCGACATTGTGATGGCTTTTTATCACATGCGCTTTTTTGCCGATGCCCTTTCCGCTTTCGATCAGGTCTGTGTACAATGTCCCCTGCGCGAGAATATAACTGCTGGGTAGGTTAAGGCGGGAAACTTCGCGTTCCTGTATCGTTATAAATAAATCGCCGATTATTTTTCTTTTTTCTTCAGGCGCGGTTTTGTCTTTTAACGCTGAAAGAAATTCTTCTTCGCACATAATTACATGCACATTTTTCGCGCCGAGTTTCGCAAGAATCTCGCGTACGTTTTCAGTTTCATTTTTTCGCATAAGGCCGGTGTCCATATACATCAGGTGAACCTGTTCAGGCTTTAACGCCTTTAAAAGAGCCGCGCCCGCAACTGTGGAATCAACGCCGCCTGAAATCAATAAAAGCACGGGATTATCCCCCGCGCGTTTTTTTAGGGAAGCAATTAATTCTTCCGTATAGTGTTCCATGCTCCAGCTTTTTTCGCAGCCGCAGATATTAAAAACAAACGCGCCTAGAATTTTATCGCCGTCTTCGCAGTGAGTTACTTCAGGATGAAACTGAAGGCCGAACCACGGCTTTTCTTCATGGATTATAACAGCGGGATAACCTGTCGCGCTTTTGCCCACTTCAATAAAACCCGGCGCAAGTTTTGTCAGCGTGTCGCCGTGGCTCATCCACGCGGTAAAAACAGATTTAAAATCTTTTAAAAAGTTATGTGCAAAATTATTTTTTTCTGTATTATTTTTTTTACCGCCCGAACATTCAACATTAATGCGCCCGTATTCGACATGCGGCAACGCTTCAACCCTGCCGCCAAGATCGTGCGTCATTCTTTGAAGGCCGTAACAGATTCCAAGAAGCGGCATTGTACCGCCGCCTTCCCGCAGGCAATTATAAATTTTTTTGTCAGGCGCGGCGCCCGCGTCATAAACAGATTCGGGAGAACCGGATAAAATTATTCCTTTTACATCCTGAGTAACAATACCGTCTGATAATTCAGAGTCACCGGGAATTATTTCGGTGTAAACGCCAAGGTCGCGTATCCGCCGCGCGATAAGCTGCGTGGTCTGGCTTCCAAAATCAAGAACAAGAATTTTATCCATAAACAATTATATAAAAGAAAAAATTAATTTTAAACGCCCTGCATTTAATTTTCGTAACTGCCCGGTCTCATGTTGCCGTAGTCCGGTTCAATGCCGCGTGAACGCAGAATATTTACATACTGTTCCAAAGAAGAATTTTTTTCGCCTTCTTTCAGGGAAAAACCCGCAAGAAAAATATTCTCGCTGCTTTTGGTCCAGCTTAGTTTTAAACGAAGGCTGAACGGCTTCATGTCATATTCTTTGCCGGGGATTATATTTAGCTGGTAAACTTCGTCAGGTTTAATCGCGATATATGTAACGCTTTTCATGCTGCAGCCGGAAACGCTGACATTTCCAAGCTGGCCTTCGCCTTCAAATCCGGTAACTGTGATGCCGGTATCAATATCGTACTGCGGCGATCCGTGTCTTGGTGATTTACGTTCCTGATATAACGCGAATTGATCCGTTAATTCGCTTTTTTCCTTTTTTTTGAAAAACATAATGCGCCGCCTTATTTGTTCCTGTCAGGCCGGATAAGAATTTTTCCGTCCACAATTTTTTTTGCCATGGAAAATGATGACGCTATAAGCGTGCTTGCGTTCTGCGCCGAAGATACGCTGGAGCTTACTTCTTTCGACGCTGAATCCAAATCTTTGACAATATCGACAATTTCGGAACTGTCATTCTTTATAACAATTGAATCCCTGTTTACTTCATCTACCATGTTCCTGATTTTGTTTAACGCGTCCATTATCCTGCCGCTGTTCAATGCCTGTACGTCGATATTGTCTTTTATTCCGGCGAAAGACAAACTCATTTCAGACAGCTTTGCGAAAATTTCATTCATGCTTTGCACGGTTATTCCTGAGACTTTGCGTATCTCGTCTATCGCTTCCGTCATTCCCTTGATTTCAGAAGAGATCGAGTTTGATTCCTTGTTTGACATTTCAGCTAACTTGCGGATTTCAGACGCGACAACTGCGAAGCCTTTTCCCGCTTCCCCGGCGTGAGCCGCTTCAATCGCGGCGTTCATCGCGAGAATGTTTGTCTGCGCCGCGATGCCTGATATTGTTTTATTCGCTTTTTCAAGCTCTGCGGAACGTTCGGTTAAACTTGTAATTTCCCTTGTCAGCTGTTCAAGCGTTTTCTTGCTGCTCTTTGACGACTCGCCTAGATTCAGCGTTATCTTGTTGGCTTCCTGAACCGTGTCTTTAATGCCGCGGATTCCTTCTACCATCTGCTCGATCAATTTGGAAGACGAGTTAATGCTTTCGGACTGGGATTCAACGGCTTTGTTAAGGGCGTCAATGCTGACGATAATGCCGTCCACAGATTTCGCGGTTTTAAAAACAGATTCATTTTCGCCGTTGCTTTTATTAACAAGCACATCCATGCCGTCGATAATTGTTTTAAGCTCTTCGTTTGACTGGTTAATGATTTTATTCAGGTTCCTGCTGATGTTTAACTGCTTACCCAGCTGTTCGTCGTTGATTTCTCCCATTGTCTGGCGCAGGGTGTCGCGGATTTCATAAAGGGCTTTCTGCATAATGCCGATTTCGTCCTTGCGCAGCCTGGAAGTTCTGATGTCAAAACGCATTTGCGCCAGAGTGTTAGCTGCAACAGCGACTTCGTTAATCGGCCTTGTGATTGAATGCGCGACAATCAGCGAAACAAACAAAGCCGCGGCAAGAATCAAGGCGAGCGAAACGGCAAAAACAATTATCGCGCGGCTTTCAAGTTCTGTTACATAAGATACGTCAAGGTCAAGTCCAAGAACGCCTGCCACGCTTCCCGAGCTGTTCATTACCGGAAGAAAGCCGGAAACAAACGTACCCCATTCATCGGTGTAAGGCTCTTTTGTTATGGTAAAAGTTTTGTTATTAAAAGCATACATAACTTCATCAGGCGGTTCATCGTAAGGTTTTAAAAGATATTTATCTATGCTTTCATCATCAAATAGAACGATATCATCGGTATCAAAAATAAAATTGACATTGCCTCTTTCGATCTGCAGGTAGTAAATAAACGCGAAATCGAATGTCTCGCGGATTTTATCAACCTGTTTTACGCGGTCAAAATAAGACGGCAATTCGGCGCGCCCTTCGGCTATGATCCCCTGCGGACTGGCAAGTTCGGGATACAGGCGTTCTATCAAATGGGCGGAGTGATCGATAACATCGGTATAACTTTTTACAATGTAATTATGATATTGAATGAATAGTATCGAACCGATCCCAAGAGCCGCGGCAAGGCAAAGCCCCAGAAAAATAAACGTAAAAGTTGTCCTTAAACTTTTCATTGGATAATATTAAAACACTGTTTTTAAAAATACAAGCTATTGTCTTAAAATTTAAAAAAATTTACAAAAATTAATATTGTGTAATTTACGGCCGCCTGACAACGCCTGACTGGACAATGACATCTTTTAAAAGATAAAATCAAACATGAAAAAAATAATTAAATGCGCGGCGGTTGTCATTGGGTCTTTGGTTCTGCTTGCATTGATATTTTTCGGCGTTCTTACAATCGCTGAATACCGCCCTGCGGATATTGAAAATCAGGAAATTAAAAACCGCGGTGCGTCATACAGCCTGAATTTAAACGTTCCATTCAGTCTGCTTACATGGAATATAGGGTATGCTTCCCTTGATGAAAGCCAGGATTTTGTGATGGACGGGGGAAAGGGCGTGCGTCCCGCAACAGATGAAAACGTAAGGCGCAATCTTCCCGGCATAAGGGATTTTTTATCGGGCGCCGGTTTTGATATCGCTTTAATTCAGGAAGTTGATATCGCGTCAAAGCGTTCGTATTATATTAATCAGGTTGAATACCTGACGGAAAATCTTAACGGCGCGTCGGCTTTTGCCTATAATTTTAACAGCATATTTGTTCCGATTCCGGTTCCGGAATTTATCGGCAAAGTGGAAAGCGGTCTTCTAACTTTAAGCCGCTTTAAAATAAACGAAGCTTTTCGCATGAGTCTTCCCAATCCTTTTACCTGGCCGGTGCGCACTGTCAATTTAAAACGGTGCCTTTTGGCAGTCCGCATTCCAATCGCGAATTCTACGGCGGAACTTGTTGTCGTAAATCTTCATCTGGAAGCTTATGATTCAAGCGGCGGACGCGAAGCCCAGACCAGAGCCTTGCTTGATTTCCTTTACAGCGAATACGCGAAAGGCAATTATTGCGTCGCGGGCGGCGACTTTAACCAGAACTTCCCCGGCATTGATCCGCAGCGTTTCGCGATTAAACACAGCGATTATTTTGTTCCGGGAAATCTAAGCCCCGCTCTGCTTTCCGCGGGCTGGCAGTACGCCGCCGACACGCAGACTCCCAGCTGCCGCCTGCTCAACGAACCTTATTCAGGCGATCCGCAAAAGACACAGCTTTATGTCATCGACGGATTCATTCTTTCACCTAACATTGAGTTAATAAGCGTAAACACATTCGATCTGGGCTTTAAATATTCCGATCACAATCCTGTCAAACTTGAAGTAAGGCTGAAGTAAGCTGCGCGTACATATTGACATAAAAACAAAATTATCATAAAGTGCCTGTAACAGCAAAGGCGCTGTATCTGTCCGCTAAATTTTAGCTGTCAGGTACAGTGCCTTTTTTTTGCCTGCAGATTATGCTATTGTAAGTTTCAGGAGCGTTTATATGCAAATCACTATTAATGAAGAATTAATTGCATATCTCGAAGATTTATCATGCCTCACGCTGTCCGCCGCCGAAAAAAGCCGCCTTACAGGAGACCTGCAAAAAATAATTGACTACATGGCGCGTCTTGGGGAGCTTGACACAGCAGGCGTAAGCGAACGCAGTCATCCTTTTGATAACGTAAACGCTTTCAGGGACGACGAAGCGCGTCCGTCTATTGCAAGAGAATTAATTCTAAAAAACGCGCCAGTAAAAAACGATGAAATGATAATCGCGCCCAAAACGGTAGAATAGAATAGAAAAATTTAACCGGCACCGTTTATTTTAAATGAACGGCGTCGTTATTACGGAGGAAAAAAGTGACAGCGCTGGAACTTGCGGCGGCAATTAAAACAAAAAAACTCAGCGTTACCGAAGCGGTGTCGCAATATATCAATGTAATAGAAAAAATCGATAATAAAATTAACGCGTTCACCGCGATATCAAAAGAAAAAGCTTTAATCCGCGCGAAAAAAGTTCAGGAGCAGATTGATAAAGGCGGTGACATTTCGCCGCTTGCAGGCGTTCCGGTCGCGGTTAAAGATAATATTTCTACGGAAGGAATTGAAACTGCCTGCGCGTCAAAAATGTTAAGCGGTTATACTCCTGTCTATAACGCGGCGGTAATTGAAAAACTTGAACAGGCGGGGATGATCGTTATCGGCAAAACAAACATGGACGAGTTCGCGATGGGCGGCTCAAGCGAAACCGGCGCAGGCGGCGCGGTTTGCAATCCGTGGGATTTAACGCGTGTCGCGGGCGGCTCTTCAGGCGGAAGCGCGGCGGCAATTGCGGCGGGCGAAGCGCCTCTTGCGCTTGGCTCCGACACAGGCGGCAGCATCAGACAGCCGTGTTCATTCTGCGGCGTTACGGGCATCAAGCCGACATACGGCGCAGTGTCACGTTATGGACTTATCGCTTACGCGTCATCGCTGGATCAGATCGGAACGATGGGACAAAACATAGAAGACTGCGCCGCGCTTTTGGAAATAATTTCAGGCTACGATAAAAGAGACAGCACCTGTGTAATAAACGAGCCGTTTTCCCTGCATGGGGATACATCGAACTCTATCCCCGCGCGGAAAATAAAAATCGGATTGCCGAAAAATTATTTTGAAAGCGGAATAAATGACGAAGTAAAAGCCGCGGTGCTTTGCGCGGCAGATGAATTAAAAGCATGCGGCGCGTGCTGCAGTATAGAAGAATTTGAAATACCTTTTATGGATTACATGATTCCCGCGTATTACATAATCGCCTGCGCCGAAGCTTCATCGAATCTTTCGCGTTATGACGGACTTAAATACGGTTACAGAAGCGAAGGCGCGAAAAATTTATCCGGTGTTTACAGGATGTCGCGCAGCGAAGGATTCGGCCTTGAAGTAAAACGGCGCATAATGCTGGGATCGTTTGTTCTGTCGTCCGGTTATTATGACGCTTATTACAAAAAAGCTTTGCAAACCCGCGCCTTAATAAAAGACGCGTATGATAAACTTTTCCAAAAATACGACATGATACTTTCGCCTGTCGCGCCGACAGCGGCGTACAAACGCGGAGAAAATATTGACGACCCTGTAAAAATGTACATGGGCGACATTTACACTGTATCGGTAAATCTGGCGGGGCTTCCCGCGGTTGCGCTTCCATGCGGACATGCGGACGCGGGAAATAAAAAACTGCCGCTTGGCTTCCAGTTAATCGGCGGCGCCTTCAGCGAAAGAAAATTGATTGATGCCGCGCGCGTTTATCAAAAACACACGAATCACCATAAAGCGGGACCAATTATATGAAATGGGAAATTATCATCGGGCTTGAAGTGCACGCCGAGCTTTCAACAAAATCAAAAATTTTCTGCGGGTGTACGACCGCTTACGGCGGCGAACCGAATACGCACGTCTGCCCTGTATGCGCCGGAATGCCGGGCGTGCTGCCCGTTCTTAACCGCGAAGCTGTTGAATACGCGCTGCGTCTCGGACTTGCGCTTAACTGCGAAATTACACGGCAGTGCAGGTTTGACAGAAAAAATTATTTTTATCCCGATTTGCCCAAAGCGTATCAGGTTTCGCAGTTATACGAGCCAATCTGCCGCGATGGTTTTCTGGAAATCGATACAAACAGCGCGGCGGGAATAAGCGACGGCGGCAAAAAGAAAATCAGGATACGCGAAATACACATGGAAGAAGACGCAGGAAAACTAAGCCACAGCGCGCACGGCTCGTTCATGGATTTTAACCGCTGCGGCGTACCGTTACTCGAAATTGTCACGCAGCCTGACTTTGCGGGCGCAAGCGCGGCCGACGCTGCGGCGCAGGTTATATCATATCTTGAAAAACTCCGCGAGACGCTTTTGTACCTTGATATCTGCGATTGCAAAATGCAGGAAGGCTCGATGCGCGCCGATATAAATTTATCTGTCCGTAAACCCGGATGCGAATACGGCGTCCGCACAGAAACAAAAAACATGAATTCGTTTAAGGCTATCGCGCGCGCGATTGAACACGAAGCGGACAGACAGATCGACATTCTTGAAGACGGCGGAAAAATCATTCAGGAAACGCGCCGCTTTGACGACGAAAAGGGAACATCATCAGGAATGCGCTCAAAGGAAAACGCGCAGGATTACCGCTACTTCCCCGAGCCTGATCTTTTGCCGCTTTGCATTGACGATGAATGGATCGCCCGCGTAAAAAAAAGTCTGCCGGAACTTGCTTTCCAAAAACGCGAACGGTACATTCGCGATTATAAAATTTCCGCTGATGAAGCTTCAGTGCTTACATGCCACAAAAATATTTCCGGTTTATTTGAAGAACTTGCGCAAAAATGCGCGGCGTTAAATCCTGCATCGGCTGCCAGTTTAGCTTTGGAAGCGGCGCATTTAATCAGCGGCGAAATTATGCGGCTCATGAACGCCGCGAACATTCTTCCTGAATACTTAAAAATTGACGCAGATAAACTTGTAAAGCTTGTCGGTTTCTTAACAAACGGAAAAATCAACCGCGCTTCATACAAAGAAACAGCCGAAGCGGTTTTCACAAGCAATGCCGATCCTGAAAATTACATCGCGCAAAAAGGTTTAATGATGGTAAGCGACGATAAGGCTGTTACTGAAGCGGTGGAAAAAGTAATGCTCGCGAATGTAGATTCCGTTGCGGATTACCGCGCGGGCAAGGAAAAAGTTTTTGGGTTTTTAATGGGAATGGTAATGAAAGAGCTGGGAAAGGGCGCGAACCCCGAACTTGCAAAAAAAATTCTACAGGAAAAATTAAAAATAAATAACGGAGCGGAATCATGAACAAATACAGAACACACACATGCGGCGCGTTAAACGAAGAACACATCGGGCAGACAGTAATATTATCAGGCTGGACAGACACGATCCGCGATCACGGGGGAGTTACGTTCATCGACATCCGCGATCAATACGGCGTTACGCAAATTGTTCTTCACGAAGAATTCAAGGTGAGCAAAGAAAGCGTCATCACTGTTACGGGAATTGTAAAAAAACGCGGCGCGGAGACTGTCAATTCAAAATTAAAAACAGGCAGCATTGAAGTTCACGCGGAAAAAATTACAGTGCAAAGCCGCGCGGCGCATTCGCTTCCTTTTGAAATATCGGAATCAAAAAAAACGCGCGAAGAAGTCCGCCTGTGCAGCCGTTTCCTTGATCTCCGCAATCCCGCGGTAAAAAACAATATATTTCTCCGCGCGAAAGTAACAAGTTTTTTGCGTGCGAAAATGGAAGAACTTGGCTTTACGGAAATTCAAACGCCGGTATTGACATCGTCTTCGCCTGAAGGCGCGCGCGATTATCTTGTGCCAAGCAGAAAACACCACGGAAAATTTTACGCGCTGCCTCAGGCTCCGCAGATTTTCAAGCAGCTTTTGATGGTATCGGGTTTTGACCGCTATTTTCAAATTGCGCCCTGCTTCCGCGATGAAGACGCGCGCGCCGATCGATCACCCGGGGAATTTTATCAGCTTGATTTTGAAATGGCGTTCGCGGAGCAGGAAGATGTTTTTGCAGTAGCAGAAAATGTTTTATACGGCGTATTTAAATCGTTTTCTGAAAAACCTGTAAGCCCCGCTCCGTTTCGCAGAATCACTTACGCTGACTCAATGTTGAAATACGGCACAGACAAACCAGACCTTAGAAATCCGCTTGTCATCGAAGACATGACAGATTTTTTCGCTGATGCCGGTTTCGCGCCGTTTAAAAATATTCCTGTCAGGGGAATCGCCGCGCAGGGAGCCGCCAAACAGCCAAAATCATTCTTTGAAAAAATGCTGGCTTACGCGCTTGAAATCGGCATGAAAGGACTTGGTTATATTTCCGTTATGGAAGATAAAAGTTTAAAAGGCCCCATCGTAAAATTTTTAAGCGAAGAAAAACAAACATGGCTAATAAAAAATTTATCTTTAAAAGAAAACGACGTGGTTTTTTTTATCGCCGATGATCCGAAAATTGCCGACAGCCTTGCCGGAAAAATCAGAAACGAACTTGGAAAACAGTTAAACCTTTATAAAGACAGTTTTGAAATGTGTTTTGTTATTGATTATCCGATGTACGGCGAATCGGAAGAAAACCCCGGCGCGATCGAATTTACACATAACCCGTTCTCGATGCCTCAGGGCGGACTTGAATCGCTTGAGAAAAAAAATCCGCTTGACATTCTGGCTTGGCAGTACGATATTGTCTGCAACGGCGTTGAGCTTTCATCAGGCGCGGTGCGCAATCATCTGCCGGAAGTAATGACCAAAGCTTTTGAAATCGCGGGTTACACTCAATCTGACATAGAAAAAAAATTCCCCGCGCTCTGGAACGCGTTCCATTACGGCGCGCCCCCCCACGCCGGAATGGCGCCCGGCCTTGACAGAATTGTCATGCTTTTATCCGGCGAAGAAAATATACGCGAAGTTATCGCGTTCCCGATGAACTCAAGCGCGCAGGACCTTTTGATGAACGCGCCGTGCGAAGTAACAGAGCAGCAGCTGCGTGAGGTGCATATCAAGATACGCCAAAGGAACTAACGCTCTTGAATTATGAAAAATTTAGAAAACAAGATATTTATCAAACAGGTTATCATTATTTGTTTTAAAATCTTTATTAATAATTTTTTCTTTTATCCCGTAATCGATAATATACATGAATGAACAGCCGGCTTCGATCTTGTTGGAAAAATGATACAGATTCCACAAATACGCCTGAACGGAAGGCGAAGCGCACGCCCTGTCAATTTCATATCTTATTACGTTAAATTCATTCGATTTTAAATTTTTGATATAATGCAGATAACAAATAAAATCAAAGTAAGAAAGCAGTTTATCAATTTGATAACCTGAACTGGTATAACCCTTGTGAAAATCTTCCACATACCATGTATGATTATTGTCAACCATATGCATGGTCTTTGCCATATTTTCGTCGAACCAGAGTTTATTGATAATTTCATCAAGAAATTCGGTTCTTCGAATTTTTATGGAAGAATTCCATTGAATCAGCGCGAAAATACTTCCTATTGCCATTACTGTAATCAGCAATAATGTTAAGAAATTGTCAACTGTCCAGCCTGTAAAAATTATCATTTTTATCCGCCGTTAAATATTCTATTACTAATATTAACAGATAATATGAATTAATTACAGGAAATATTTTGTTCTGGAAATTAATTAATGCTTTCTGTAAAGCGCCGACATAATGATTATCCAAAAGGTCGGCTTGACAACCATAAAAAGCGGTAATATCATTAAATTGAAACCTTGTTAAAACTTTGCCGGAGCCGGAGGACACATGAATATAAAGAAATTTGTTGATAAAAAATACGAAAAAATGTCTTTAAAGCAGCTTGCCGGCGCGCCTGTTGACGCGCTTCAAGGGATCAGCGAAGGGGACGCAAAAGCCCTGAAAGAAGCTTTTAGAGTAAAAACAGTTGCCGATCTTGCGAAATTAAAATATGTAAAATGGGCTCAGGCAATCTGCCTTCTTGCCGAAGGCGAAGACAAAAATTTCGGCCGTTATATGAACATAAATAAATTTGTCGATAAAGCATACGAAAAATTTTCTTTCGAGCAGCTTAAAACCGCTCCTTATGACGCACTTCAGGGTATCAGCGAAAATGACGCCGTGTTATTATATAAGGCCTTCAGAAAAAAAGAACTTTCAAAATTTGTAAACATCGCCGGCGCCATTGTTACGCTTGCTGATGCCGAAGAGTAGGAATTTTTGGTTTTTATCAAATATACGACACGGGTATAACATAATCCTTTTTACCAAGCGGAAGCCATGTTGGAGACATACATATTACGCCGCCCGGAGCGATCTCTTTTTTATATTGTGAAAGGACAGAAAAACTTTTAATATCAGCGGCAGTCGGATTGGATTTTTGTTTTATTTCCAGGGGATATAATTTTCCATTCTCTTCAAGAATAATGTCGATTTCACGTTTATCTTTATCTCTGTAAAAATACATGGCGGGAGATAATCCGTTATGCCAATAACTTTTTAATATTTCTGAAACGATATATGTTTCAAAAATAGCTCCCGAGAATGCGCCGTTTTCCAGCGCTTCGCCTGTATTCCATTTTGTCAGATAACAGGCAAGCCCTGTATCTAAAAAATATATTTTCGGCGTTTTGATTATCCTGTTTTTTAAATTATTTGAATACGGATATAATAAATAATGTTTCTTTTGAGATATTAATAATTTGTTTAATATCTCTTTCGATATATGTCTGAATATATGAATCGTAAAAAATATTTCAGTCTTTGTCTTTGCCTGTAAAAATTGCAGGATATGAACCTTTCCAGATACGATGAAAAATATTTTTGTTTTTTATGTTAATTTTTTCTTTTTGTTCTAACAGTTTCTTTTCCGACTTGCCTTGGGCCTGTAACCAGTACAACAGGAAAAAATTTACTGGCCTTTTTTATGGCCTTTTCCAGCGTTCTTTGTATATACATTTTATCTCCGACTAATCCGGTTTATAATCCCAGATTAGTCGAAAACAAAAAAAATGTCAATATTTCCCCTTTAATATATTCTGCCCCTATTTAACAAAACTTTAACAATTCCTTCATTCCTGCCTAACACAAATAAAATATTTTATTATCAAGTTATTACTTAAGGAGAAAATTATGAAGAAAAAAATTATCGCGGTTTTGATGGCGGCGCTTGCGTTTACAGGCGCGTTCGCGGGAGGCTCAAGCAATAACAACGCGCCTGCGTCTGCGTCATACACAATCGAAGCGGGCGGATCAACTTCCGTAACGCCTTTAATGGAACTTCTCGCCGCAGAATACGCGAAAACAAAACCAAACATTAAAGTGAACATTAACGGAACAGGATCGGGCGACGGAATCACCAACGCGGGAGTTACATACCAGATTGGAATGTCGAGCCGCGAGCTTACCCCCGCGGAACAGGGAAGGGGTCTTAAAGCGGAAATCATCGCTATCGACGGAATCGCGGTTATCGTTAACAGCAGCAATCCTGTAACAAATCTTTCCATTGATCAGATTCGAAGCATTTATACCGGCGAAATCACAAACTGGAACCAGGTAGGCGGCAGCAACGCGCCTATCGCAGTTGTTAGCCGCGAAGCCGGATCTGGGACAAGGGGCGCGTTTGAAGAAATTGTCGGTTTTGCAGGCAGGCTTGCCGCGGGAGCCAATGAATCAACAAGCACAGGAGCAATCAAGGCGGGTATCGCGCAGAATCCGAACGCAATCGGCTATATATCGCTTGGTTCGTTAGACGCCACAATCAAAGCGCTTTCTGTAGGCGGAGTATCCGCGACCGCGGCCAATGTCGTAAACGGCACATACAGGGTTGCGCGCCCGTTTATCGTTCTTACCGGAAATAACGCGCACGCCGAAACGGCAGCTTTCGTTCAGTGGATGCTGAGCGCCGCAGGACAGGCAATAGTAAAAACCAGCTGGATACCGGTAAACTAGATTAATGAGCCGGAAATTTTCTGACGTTTTTTTCAAGTATCTTGTAAGCATTATAGCCCTCTTTTCCGTTCTGGCATTGGGGGCTATTTTGCTGTTTGTTTTCGCGCAGGGCGCAATGCCGTTCTTCACATCAACATATCCCGGCGTGCGGCTTGTCGCGCAGCGTATCAGCGAAATTACAGTTAACGGCGTAACTTATTTTGATCATAATACTTTTATCGACATACCTGAAAATACAGGCGTTATATCGATCCGTTTTCCCGGAACGGATTCTAACGAAGAAATTCTGGAAATAAAAATCGACAAAAACGAGAAAGACCCGCAGAAGGCTCTTTCGTTTTCACATAACAGCGAAGTTAATATTACATACCCTGAAAGCTATGTGTATACAGTAAGCTGGACAGGTTCAGGCGTTTTGGCGACGCTGCAAAAACGCATCCATATAATCCTGCCGGAGCCTCCTTACAGCCCGGGAAAATTTTTAAGCGGCCTTCAGTGGAGTCCTGACAAGGATAAAATTTTCGGCATATTCCCGATGATTATGGGCACATTGATGGCAAGTTTCGGCGCGATTCTGCTCGGCGTTCCAATCGCGCTGTTATGCGCTCTTTTTATGGCGGAATTTCTAAAGCCGAAACCCGCTTCCTTTGCGCGCGCCGGCATCGAGCTTCTCGCAGGAATTCCTTCGGTTGTTTACGGATTTTTCGGCTTAATGGTGATAGTCCCGTTTGTGCGCACAACGTTCAACATACCGTCAGGTAATACGCTTCTTTCGGCGATTATTGTGCTTGCGCTGATGATCCTGCCTACAGTGATAACAATTGCAGAGACATCGCTGCGCGCCGTCCCGCTTTCCGTAAGGGAAGCGAGCCTGTCGTTAGGCGCAAGCAAAATGCAAACAGCGTGGAAAGTTGTGCTGCCACACGCGAACTCGGGCGTAATCGCGGGCGTCATTCTCGGCATTTCGCGCGCGGTCGGAGAAACAATGGCGGTCATACTTGTTGCGGGGAATTCTCCGCACTTAACATTTAATCCTTTAAAAAGCGCAAGAACGCTTACTTCCACAATCGCGATGGAAATGGGCTACGCGTCAGGCAGGCACAGCGAAATGCTGTTTTCTATCGGCGTAACGCTTTTCGCGATCATTTTAATTTTGAATACCGCGATTCTTTGGTACAGACGCAGAATGGAGCAGGAACTATGAAATTAAACCGCATGATTTCGCATAACGGCGCAGAAAACAGCAGGCTGACAAAGAGAAAATTTTTAGACGGTTTGCTTTATTTTTTTATGGCAGCCGCTTTAGCGATCGTTATCGCAGCGCTTTTATTTGTGCTTGTTTACATTTTCCGGTCGCAGGCGGGTTTTTTAAATTTGGCATTTTTGACAAACGCGGAAGCGGGAATACTCCCGATGATTGTTACAACGCTTTATGTCGTGCTTGTTTCAATCGCGGTCGCTCTTCCCGTCGGCCTTGCCACCGCGATTTTTTTAAACGAATACTGCTCTACATCCCGGGGCATCGGCAATTCTTCATTTATAAGAATACTGCGCCTTGCGATAGAAACGCTTGCAGGAATCCCTTCGATTATTTACGGACTTTTCGGCCTTCTTTTATTCTGCCGCATGTTAAGTCTGGGTCAGTCAATAATCGCGGGCTCATTAACCTTAAGCATCATGATCCTGCCTGTCATTATCAGGACTACCGAAGAATCGCTTAAATCAATTCCCGATTCATTCCGCGAAGGATCGCTTGCGTTAGGCGCAACAAAGTTCCAGACGATTGTTCATGTTGTTCTTCCTTCGGCGCTTCCCGGCATTTTAACATCTGTCATTCTAGCGATAGGACGCGTTATCGGCGAGTCCGCGCCGGTTCTGCTCACTGTAGGCCTTACGAAAAACATGCCCCGCAGTATTTTTGAATCAGGAAGAACGCTGACCATTCACCTTTTTTACCTTACAAGCGAAGCTGTCCGCCCCGAAGACTTCGGCATCGCCTTCGCTACGGCGTCTGTGCTTGTAATCCTTGTCATGATTATAAACACGGCTGCAAAAATACTTACGGCAAATTTCAGGCAAAAGCTGGGAGACAGATAAAATGAGCGAATATAAAATTGATGTCAGAAATCTCGATCTTTATTACGGGGATTTTCAGGCGCTTATAAAAATAAATTTTTCGATCAACAAAGGCGATGTCGCGGCTCTTATCGGTCCGTCAGGATGCGGCAAGTCGACTTTTATCCGCGTGCTGAACCGCATGAACGATCTGATACCTTCATGCCGCATAACTGGGCAGGCTCTTCTTGACGGGCAGGATATTTACGGAACGATGGACGTAACGGAACTGCGAAGCCGCGTCGGGATGGTGTTTCAAAAACCGAATCCGTTCAATATGTCGATTTTTGACAATGTGGCGTACGGGCGAAGAATGCAGGGAATAAAAGACAAACGTCAGCTTGCAGACATTGTGGAAACATCGATAAAAAAAGCGGCGTTATGGGATGAAGTAAAGGACAGGCTGAAAAAACCCGCGCAGGCGCTTTCCGGCGGACAGCAGCAGCGGCTTTGCATCGCAAGAAGCATCGCGATGGAACCGGAAATTATTTTGATGGACGAGCCGACAAGCGCGCTCGATCCAATCGCCACAGGCAGAATCGAAGAGCTTATCGGCGAGCTGAAAAAAGAGTTCAGCATAATTCTTGTCACGCACGCGATGCATCAGGCGTCAAGAATCAGTTCCAGAACCGCTTTTTTTCTGCTGGGTGAATTGATAGAATATAATGACACAAGGGATGTTTTTACTCACCCGCGCGACAAAAGAACGGAAGATTATATTTCAGGCAGATTCGGCTAAGGGGGAATGAAGGAATATGTCAACGCGAAAATTTTTATCTGAAGAATTAAGCCGGCTGCGGCACGACATTCTTTTAATGTCGGCAAAGGCTGAAGAAAATATCGGCAAGGCGCTTACAGCCTTAAGAACGCTGGATTCGGAACTTGCGAAGGAAGTGCGCACAAGCGACGCTGAAGTTGACGCGCTTCAGCATAAAATTGATGATGACGCTGCGTATCTTCTTGCTACGCAGCAGCCTGTCGCGCGCGACCTTCGCGAAATCGTAACTGTTTTTAAAATTACGGGCAACCTTGAAAGGATTGGCGATTACGCGGTTCACCTTGCGCGCGCCGCGAAGAAGCTTGCCAAAAAAAAAGATTCGCCTTTAAAAATGCAGCTTACCGCGAAATTCCCGGCGCAGGAATATCTTGTAAAAATGGCGGAGACAGGGCAGCTAATGATCCGCGCGGCAACCGCGGCTTTCCTTACGCATGACGCGCAGGCGGCGCGCGAAGCGGCGGCAATTGACAGCAAGATCGACAGCGAGCATAAAGAGTTAACGGAAAAAATTTTAAAGTTAATGAAGAAAAACCCTGACCTTGTAAAAAGCGCGCTTGAAATTCTTCAAACGTCAAACCAGCTTGAACGCCTGGGCGATCATATCACAAATATATGCGAAGCTGTCATCTACATGATCGAAGGAACGCATGAGGAACTGAATGAATAAAGCCGCAATCCTGATCATCGAAGATGATCCTGCGATTCAGGAACTGCTTTCCCATGTGATGTCGCGCGAAGGCTGGCTGCTGCATCAGGCGGTGTCAGGCGAAGACGGCTTAAAAATTCTTAAAACAAAAAATGTTAACTGCATTCTGCTTGATATTATGCTGCCGGGAATGGACGGTTTAAAAATCATAAAAAAAATCAAAGAGGCCGGGCAGTATAGCAATATTCCAGTAATCATGACAACCGCGAAAGGCGAAGAAGCGGATATTATTACAGGGCTTGAACTTGGCGCTGACGATTATGTTGTTAAGCCGTACAGCCCGAAGGTGCTGATTGCCAGAGTCCGCGCGGCTTTAAGGCGGCAGGAAGAAAAAGCGGCGGGTTCATCTAACGCATGGCAGCAGGGGGAACTAAAGCTTGATTCAGCGCGGCATACGGTGTCATTCCGCGGCAGGCCAATCGATCTTTTTGCGACAGAGTTTACCCTGCTGCGGCATTTTATTTCCAATCCGGAAATTGTTTTTTCGCGCAGCCAGATAATAGCCGCGGTTCACGGCGCAGATTACCCCGTCACTGACCGCTCGGTGGATGTGCAGATACTCGGCCTTCGCAAAAAACTGGGCGAAGCGGGCGGCATGATCGAAACAATCCGCGGAATCGGGTACAGGTTTACAGCGGCAAACGAAAAATAAGCAGAGAAAAGCAAGGAGCGCGGCGAGTGACAATTTTTAAAAATAATCTTATAACCTTGGGGCTTGCGGTTTTAATATTCGCTTCTGTTTTTGTAATATCAGTTCTGGCGTTTATGAATCATCTGTACTATGAAATTAACATGACAGGTCTTGGCAACACGGCTTCAGCTCTGATGAAAACCGCCGGAAAAGATCGTCTAACAGAAATATTCACAGCCGGCGGATTATCTTCATCAGAGCAGACTGTACCGCTTCCGTTTAACGCGGACGACGCTTACCGCGTTACATTGATTGACGTCTCCGGTCATGTGCTGTGGGATTCGTATACAGCGGACAATCTTGTAAACCACATTGACAGGGAAGAAATAATCGCCGCGCTTGAAGGCAGGGAAGGAAGCTCAAGACGCGAATCGATAAGCACCGGCATGAGGCGGATATACTACGCGCTTCCTGTATTCGGCAGTTACAATAATGTTATCGGGGTTTTCAGGGTTTCAATGCCGATACCGGAATTTGGATCCCGCGTTTCTCCGGTAATTCTGCCGTTTGTAATTTTTGTTTTTATTTTTATTATCGCGGCGTTTCTGGCGATTATCATGCACTCGCGGTCTCTCGCTTCTTCGCTTGGAAGGCTTGTCAGCATCGCGCAGTCAAGCTCGCAGTTACTGCCGGGCACGAACAATATCGATCACACCGCGCCCGAATTCAGAAGCCTGGAAAAAGCCCTGCGCGCGATGGCGGAAGAACTGAATCTGCGCTTTGAACAGGCAAAGTCGGAAAGCAGCCGTCTTGAAGCGATACTCAACGGAATGTCAGAAGCGGTCTTCGCGATGGATCAGAATCTTAAACTGCATCTAGCGAATCCAAAAGCGAAAGAACTTTTTAACATCGGCAGCCGCGATGTTACGCTGCTTTCGCTGCTGGAAGCGACCCATTCAACAGAACTTGCGGAAAACGCGAAAAAGGCGATGTCCTGCGGATCGCCGCTTGAAACCGAACTGACTTTTCATACAGACCTAAAAGGCGTACAGGCGGGCGGCAGTCAGGAGCCGCGTCAGGTGCGGTATTTTCAGGTTTACGCTTCTCCGCTACCGGGCGGCGTTGTTCTTGTTCTGCAGGAAATCACGCGGCTTGTAAAGCTGGAAAGAGTGCGCAAGGATTTTGTCGCCAATGTTTCGCATGAACTGCGCACGCCGATACAGCTTGTAAAAGGTTTTTCAGAAACCCTTCTGGACGCGGCGAACGATCTAAGCGGCGGTAATAAAGATCAAATTATTCATTTTACGGAAATCATAATAAAGAACGCGGGTATCATGGAAAACCTGACAAATGATTTATTAATTCTCGCGGATATAGAAAACAGTAATTGGGCGGACGACAGCTCTTCTGTATTCAGCGGCGGACGGATGGAAGATCAAAACATCGCGTTCCTTGTAAGCGAAGCTGTCTCTTCCGTGCAGATGCAGGCGAAGAATAAACAGATTGAGTTAATTGTAAACTGCCCTGATGATTTATACGCAAGGCTTTACGGTTCTTTAATTATACAGGCTTTGATTAATCTGATTGATAACGGAATAAAATATTCAAAAGCGGGATCAAAGATTCAGGTGGACGTCAGCGCAGACGATAAAGAAATTATTTTTGAAGTCCGCGACAGGGGAATCGGAATACCGCCTGAGCATCTTGAAAGAATATTTGAAAGGTTCTACCGCGTTGACCGCGCAAGAAGCCGCGCGGCCAAAGATGAAACGGCAGGTGGCACCGGCCTTGGGCTTTCCATTGTCCGGCATATCGCGCTGATTCACAAAGGAAGAGCCGAAGCGGAAAGCCGTACCGGCGAAGGATCAATTTTTAGGGTTATTGTTCCCAGTCATAATAGTTATAATAATCATAATAGTCATAATACGGATCATAGTAGTACGGATCATAATCAAGAATCTCCAGCAGTTCTACCGTAAAGATCAATGTTGAATAAGGCGGCACAATTCCTTGTATGCCTTCTTTTCCGTATGCAAGATGCGACGGTATGTAAAATTTGTAAATACTGCCCGCGCTCATCAGCATGACGCCTTCTGTCCAGCCGCTTATAACGCCGTCAAGCGGAATATACGCTCCGTCTTCTTCATAGGAATAATCAAAAATACTTCCGTCGATAAACGATCCGGTGTAATGAACCCTTACAGTTGAATTGCTTTCCGGTTTTTCTCCTGTCGAGTCCGTAAGCACTTCATACTGAAGTCCGCTCGGGCGGGAAATAATTCCCGCGCGAAGGCTGTTCGTGAATAAAAATTCTTCTTCCTTTAAGCGGTATTCCTCCGCAATTCTTTCCATTGCGGTATAGTAAGTATTTTCTACAATTTCCATAGCTTCAAATTCGCTTAATTGCGGTATAACGTTTTTGTCGAGTACCGCTCTTAACCCGTCGGCAAATGCGGCATAATCAAAATCGACGCCCAGTGTGTTCAGTTCCAGATTGGACGCAATTGCCATGCCAAACGCATAACTTATGCGGGCATTTTCTTCCGCCACCCTGTTTTCTTCCTGAATGGCTCTCGCGTGTAATGCTGTTACGGCAAAAAACAGGCACAATACAACAGTAAGTTTTTTCATAAATTCTCCTAATTTATAATTTCGTGCAGTTCAACAAAGAAAATCAAAGTGGCGTACGGAGGAATCGTTCCGTAACCGGTAGCTCCGTAACCGAGATCGTAAGGAATGTAAAAAATGTACTGGCTTCCCGTGCCCATAAGCTGTAATCCTTCCGTCCAGCCTTGAATAACCCGATCAAGTTCAATAACAAGCGGTTCTCCGCTGGAAAAAGAGCTGTCAAAAACAGTGCCGTCAAGCAGGGAGCCTTCGTAATCAACCTTGACAGAGCTGGTCGCCGACGGTTTTGGTCCTGTTCCTTCAATTACAACTTCGTACTGAAGGCCGCTTGACGTAATTTTAACTTCATCCCTTTTGGCGTTGTCGGCAAGGAAAGCGGTTCCTTCCTGCCTGTAATACTCAATCTGATCAGACATCATCGAATTTACTTCGGCATTGAAAATCTCATACGCTTGATCAATATCAAAACGCGGCTCATTTCCGATAAGAACATCATTTAAACCCTGCGTAAATTCATTTAAGTAGGGGATTATTCCGTTAGTAATAAACATATTCAGAATATCCGCCCCGTAAAGCATGCCGAACGCATATGAAGTATCTTCTGTCAGATTTTCAAGGCCGGATAAAAAATTATAAGGGGCTTCAGCGGCTTCTTCTTTCCTGCAGGAACCAAAAACAATAAATGTCATCAATACAATTGCAACAAGTAAATATTTAATTTTCATTGTAAAATCATAACTTAATATCATTTTATTGGCTAGTGTCTGATTTAGGTAATTTTAAAAAACACGAATGTATTGCCTTTTTCATTTGAAATCTGTATATTAGTTATAGTAAGTAATATAAGTCAGCTGTTGTTTGCTATTGGGTATAAAAACGGGGGTAATTTTATGGAAAAGAACGGGGAAATGAAGAAAGTCCTTATTGTCGATGACAGTGAAGTTCATCTGGTTATAGCCGAAAATATCCTGAAAACAAAATTCGAAACAATTACAGCAATATCAGGAAAAGAAGCGTTAAATCTTCTTGCAAAAGGGCTTGTCCCAAATCTGATTTTACTTGATATCCTTATGCCAGAAATGGACGGCTGGGAAGTATACAACAAAATTAAGGGTATAAGCCTGTTACAGAATGTTCCGATAGCGTTTTTAACATCGCTGGACGGGGTAAGGGAAAAGCTTTACGCTTCCAGAATCGGCGCCGCCGATATGATTACAAAGCCCTATGAAGGCAAGGAATTGATTGCCAGGGTAGAAAAAATGCTGGAAGGTAATAAAGAAAAGCTGTAAACAGCGACAATTTTAGAAATTTTAACTGTTCCGAAACTTCAATTTTTGGAATAATCCCGGTTTTCTCCCGCTTACGATGTATATTTTCAACGAAACGAAAGGTTTTTCTTGTTCATTGGACAATTCCATGTTAAAATTCTCCCATAAATAACCTATCTTAATAAAAAGCAGAGGAAATTATGTCGAACAGAAACATTGCTATGATTGACGGTAATAACGCGGCGGCTCACGTTGCCCACGCGCTCAGCGAAGTAATCGCGATTTATCCGATTACCCCTTCCAGTCCGATGGGGGAGCTCTCCGACGAGTTTTCAGCCCAGGGACGTAAAAACATATGGGGTTCAATCCCCGATGTTGTAGAATTACAGTCCGAAGCAGGCGCGGCTGGCGCGGTTCACGGAGCGCTTACAACAGGCGCGATGTCCGTAACATTTACCGCTTCGCAGGGATTGCTGCTGATGATCCCGAATATGTATAAAATAGCGGGTGAACTTACTTCCACCGTGTTCCATATTTCAGCCCGCGCCCTTGCAACGTCAAGCCTTTCAATTTTCGGCGATCATCAGGATGTAATGGCATGCCGCCAGACAGGCTGGGCGATGCTCGCTTCAAACAATGTGCAGGAAGTTATGGACATGGCGCTTATCGCCCATGCTTCCACCCTGCGATCGCGCGTTCCGTTTCTTCACTTCTTTGACGGTTTCCGCACAAGCCACGAACTGCAGAAAATCGAAGAACTATCCTACGACGATATGCACCAGATGATCGATGACGATCTTGTCGCGGAACACAGAAAACGCGGTCTGACGCCGGAAAACCCCACCATTCGCGGCACTGCCCAAAACCCTGACACATATTTCCAGGGCAAGGAAGGCGTTAATAAATATTACGATGCGACAGCGGCGATTGTTCAGGCGGAAATGGATAAATTCGCGAAGATTACCGGCCGTTCGTATCATATTTTTGATTACTACGGCGCGAAAGACGCTGATAAAGTTATTATCATCATGGGTTCCGGCGCGGACACTGTTGAAGAAACCATCGATTATCTTAACGGCAAGGGCGAAAAGACAGGTATGGTATGCGTGCGCCTTTTCCGTCCCTTCGACGCGAAATTATTTGTCAAAGCGCTGCCGTCAACAGTTAAATCGATCGCTGTTCTGGATCGCACGAAAGAACCCGGCTCGCTCGGCGAACCATTATACGAAGATGTCCGCACAGCTGTCGCGGAAATGCAGGCAGCAGGCCAGTTTAACGCGAGTCCGCTGATTATCGGCGGACGTTACGGTCTTGGTTCAAAAGAATTTACGCCTTCAATGGTTAAAGCGGTTTTTGACAACCTTTCAGGCAAAAAAGTAGCAAACTTTATCGTCGGTATAAAAGATGACGTGCTTGGAAAGAGCCTTGATTATGATCCGCACTTCTTCCTTACAGAAGAAGGTTTAAATGAAGCGCTGTTCTACGGCCTTGGATCTGACGGAACAGTCGGCGCCAACAAGAACTCGATTAAGATCATCAGCGAAGCGAGGCCGGAGCTTAACTGCCAGGCGTATTTTTCATACGATTCAAAAAAATCCGGCGGATTTACAGTTTCGCACCTTCGCTTCGGCAAGAATAAAATCAGGCGTCCGTATCTTATCAACTCCGCGGACTTCCTTGCCTGTCATAAATTCTCCTACATGGAAATGTACGACATGCTTTCAAGCGTAAAACCCGGCGGAACATTTCTGCTTAACAGCCCGTTTAAAAAAGCTGACATATGGAAAGAGCTTCCTGTCGAAGCCCAGCAGAAAATCATCGATAAAAAACTGAAGTTCTACGTCATCGACGCCGCAGAAATTGCGCGTAACACCGGAATGGGTAACCGCATTAACACCGTTATGCAGGCGGCTTACTTTAAGATTTCAGGCGTATTGCATGAAACCGAAGCCGTCAAACTAATGAAAGAGCATATTGAACATTCATACGGGAAAAAAGGCAAAGACGTTGTAGAAAAGAATTACAAAACAGTTGACGCGGCGCTTGGCGCGGTTGAAGCTGTGGATTATCCTTCCAAAACAGAAGGAAATCTCCACATGAAAGTTCCTTTTGCCGGCGCGAAAGATTCATGGATAAAAGATGTGCTAGGCACAGTTTCATTCCAGGCCGGCGATTCGCTTCCTGTAAGTAAAATTCCCGCGGACGGAACTTTCCCGACAGCGACAACCCAGTACGAAAAACGTTCTGTCGCGGAGCTTGTTCCGGTTTGGAATCCCGATGTCTGTATACAGTGCGGCAATTGTTCTGTTGTCTGCCCCCATGCCTGTATCCGCATGAAAAATGTAAGCGACGCGGACGCGGCCAAAGCGCCGAAGGGCTTTAAGTCCGCGGCGATTAAACCAAAACCGGTAGACGGCCAGAAAGCGGCGCTGACCATTTCCTGCGAAGACTGTATGGATTCGGGCGTATGCGGACTTTGTATCAATATCTGTCCGATGTCAAAAGACGCAAGCAAGCCGCAGGCTCTTTCAAAGAAATCTTACGCCGATGATCCCGCTTACCACGCCGAACAGGTCGCGGTCTGGAATTACTTCCTAGACCTTCCCGAAACGCCGGCAGCGGGCGAACTCAGCAATCCGAAAGCGCTTGCGTATAAACGTCCGTTGTTTGAGTTCTCGGGCGCATGCGGCGGATGCGGCGAAACACCGTACATTAAACTTATGTCGCAGCTTTTTGGCGACAGGGCTTTAATCGCGAACGCGACGGGCTGTTCGTCAATCTACGGCGGAAACCTTCCCACAACGCCTTACTGCAAGAACGCGCAGGGACGCGGCCCCGCATGGTCAAATTCGCTCTTTGAAGACACCGCGGAATTCGCGCTTGGCTTCAGGCTAACAAGCGACAAGCTCGCGGTTCATGCCCGCGAAATGGGAGCCAAAGCAAAAGCAGAAGGAATCGCCGCCGCGATTATAGACAAGCTGCTTGCCAATACGCAGGCCGACGACGCCGCAATCGACGAACAGCGCAAAAATGTCGACGAACTTAAAGCGGCATTAAAAGGCAATTCAAAACCGACAGCAAAACTGCTGCTCTCGTTAGCTGATCATTTTATTAAAAGATCGGTGTGGGGTTTCGGCGGCGACGGCTGGGCGTACGACATCGGTTTCGGCGGACTGGATCACGTCCTTGCTTCGGGAAAGAACGTCAACCTGCTCTGCCTTGACACTGAAGTTTATTCAAACACGGGCGGCCAGATGTCAAAATCAACGCCTGTCGGCGCAATCGCGAAATTCGCCTACGCCGGTAAAGACGTTGTAAAGAAAGACCTCGGCGCAATCGCCATGAGTTACGGCTATGTTTATGTCGCGAAGATTTCGCTCGGCGCGGACATGAACAAAGTTATCAGAGCGTTCCGCGAAGCTGAATCCTACGACGGCCCGTCCCTTATCATCGCGTACTCGCACTGTATTAACCACGGCATCGACATGACAAAGGGTTTGGAGCAGGGCAAAGCCGCTGTCACAAGCGGATTATGGCCGCTCTACCGCTACGATCCGCGTCTTAAGGATCAGGGAAAGAACCCGTTCCAGCTTGACTCCAAAGAAGCGACAACAGCAATCGAAGACTTCATGTACAAGGAAGTTCGCTTCAAGAGCCTTAAAGCCGCAGACCCGGCCCGCGCTGACACGCTGCTCGCGAAAGCGAAGAAACAGGCGGAGCGCATCTGGAAAGAGTACAAGTATCTAGCGGACAGACCGTTCTAGTTTAAATTATTGCAATGAAGCCCGTAAACGCCGCGCAAACCGGTGTTTTCGGGCTTTTTTTTATTTTATGTTTTTATAGATTAGTTTATAATAATCAACATGATAATCGGAATTGATATCGGAAGCACGACAACAAAAGCTGTTTCCATTGAAGACGGAAAGATAACAAGAAAGATCAAGGCAAGGGCGCAGGACGCTGTAACCGCGGCGACAGGCGCGTTCGGAAAACTTGTTCTGGAAAATGGAATAAAAATTAACGCAATAGAAAGAATCATAATTACAGGGGCGGGCGCTTCAAAAATAAAAGATGATATTTTCGGCATTCCTACAAGCAGGGTGGAAGAAATTGAAGCTGTCGGCATCGGCGGAATGTTTCTTTCCGGCTTAAAAAACATAATCATAACAAACATCGGAACGGGAACAGTCATAATCGAAGCGGGGGATCGCGGCATAATACACTTCGGCGGAACGGGAGTGGGAGGCGGCACAATTCTGGGGCTTGCGAAAAAACTTCTGCCGACCAACGAGTTCAGCGGCATTATGGAGCTTGCGAAAACAGGCAGGTTAAATCAGGTTGATCTTTTACTTGGCGACATTGCGGATACCAGCATAAGTTTTTTAAGCGGCGAAAGCACTGCTTCCAATTTCGGTAAAATGCTTGATACAGCGGCGCCCACTGACATTGCCTTCGCGATTATCAACATGGTGTATCAGGTGATTGGGGTTTTATCAGTGTTTGCCGCAAAGGCAAGAAATTCAAAACGCGTAATTGTCACAGGAAACGGCAGCGGTAACGAAATAGGGCAGAAAGTTTTTTCAGGAATTTCTGATATGTACGGAATCGAATTCATTTATCCAGAAAACGCGGAATACACAACAGCCATCGGCGCGGGACTAAGTTACGCTCATTACACAAATAAGCCCGCGGAAAAATAAAATTATATGGGTATTCACATGGCAGGGTTTTTATTTTAATAATGAACTCTTTTTCATTTTAATGTGAATACTAGAACCTTATCTCAAAAGGAGCGTCGCTAGCCCACAGGAGAAAACTCAGGAAGAATCGAACCAGTTGAATATATTTGTATTCACATCGTTACAGGTAACTGACGTTTTGCCAGCCCGAATAAGGGCTTGCATAGCTAGACCAGGGCTGGCAAAATGTGGTGGAGCAAAATACCGCAGAGGACGTTCCAGCGCCTAGCGCACGTCCGACTGGGGTTTTGCGGAACCCGAACCGCCCGAAAAGGGCGGTGAGCAGTTACCGTTTGTTAGGCGACGTACCACTTTTTAAAAAAAAAATTTATTTTAATCAACTATTTCAAATAAATATTCATAAAACCAACTTTCCCAAATAGTAATTTTTTCCCAGTTAATTTTTCCAAGATCATCTAAGGTTATAATTCTTAATCCATCATTGTAAATAAGATCCAGTCGCTTAAAGGTTGCATTTATCATATCCACAAATGGTAAAGAAATCATTCTATCAAAAAATTGTCCTCCAGCGCTATATTGAACTATTGAAATATGTCGACCTGATGGAATTACAATATTTGTTCTTTGCCCTCGTATAGATAGTGAAATATCAGAAATAGTTTGAGGCCAAGTACCATCAGCCCATATTAAGTTAGGATACTGTGGATCAGGAGGAGCACTTCCTGGGCCATACCAGAATTCCATATTTACAATCACATTACTACTTGTAGAATTTTTTATTGTAAATTCTAAACGTTTTTGAGGAATTGCAAATAATACGCTACTACTAAAAAACAAAATAAATAAACATAATGCTTTTTTATTCATTTAATTTTCTCCTCCTAACATGTATATCTGCAATTAATATTTTATTAAACTTTAATATAGTAATATTATATATCCTTAAAAAAATCAAGAGTGTTTTATCTTTAATTTAATATAAATTAATAGAATAAGATAATACATTTTTTAATGGTATGTCGTCTAACAAAATGATAACGGGTATTCATGTTATAAAACATAAGTACTTATTTGCAGACGGGGAAAGCTGCTGACCGAAAAAACATTTTTGGGTATCTCCGCTGGAGAGACATAATAATTTTTTCGTAGCTATAATACTGTAAAATTTTTATCATTTTAATCGGTGTGGCTCGTAAGCGGGTTCTCCCAAAGTTTTTTCGGACGGCAGCTTTCCCCGTCTGCATTTAATTAATTTAATAATTAAACCGGAATGGTGATAAGGAACACGATTCCTTTGCCGTCTTCGGATTTTAATTTAACAGAACCTTTCACTTCTTTTATTCTTTCGCGAACAAGATTTAAGCCTATGCCCCTGCCGCCGTGAATGCCTTCCGCTTTTGCGGTGCTGAATCCGGGCGCGAAGATAGCTTTTAAAAGCGCATCCTTGTTTTCCGTGTCTTCGGGTTTTATAAGGCCGCGTTCCAGCGCGGATTCGGCGATTTTTTTGTAATCAAGACCGTTTCCGTCGTCGCTTAATTTTATATGGATATGTTTGCGATCGTCTGTAAGTTTGATCGAAAGTTTGATGGCGCCGGCTTCGTTCTTGCCGCAGGCGATTCTTGCTTCAGGAGACTCAATCCCGTGCACTGCCGAATTGCGAATCAGCTGCATTAAAACTTCTTTTATGATGCGCCTTGGCCCGTGCTCGATGGCGTCGGGATCTATTTCGACTACGGTTAAGTTGATTTTTTTACCTAAATCTTCGGATGTTCTTGCGGTTGTTTTTGTAAGCGATTCAATTAAAACTTTTACATCCTGGCGTTCTGCATCGCTGTCCTTGTCCTTGCTGCTTCCCGCATATGTCTGAAGCTTGCTGATTATATCCCTGAAACCTTCTTTTTCATTGGCAATCTTTTCAATTTCCATTGTAAGGTTCAGCATATCGCTGAAAGCGACGCTTTCGTTCCTTTCGCGCAGTTTCTTGATTGTCGATTCAAGATTATGCACTTTGTTTCCGAATATATTCAAACCTAAAATTACAGCGTTAGATTTTATCGCGTGAACGGACTGATAAACTTTTACAAGCGCTTCGTGCGTGGATAACGTATCGTTTTTAAGTATTTTGTCGATGTTGTCAAACTCATATTCCATATCCATCATGAAGTCATTAAATACGCCCGGCTCAACCTGGATAAGTTCGAAGACAGCCTGCATTTCTTCCTGCCGCCTGAGCTCTTCTTCTTCCAGCCTTTTCTGCAATTCCACTCTGGCAGTAATATCGTAAACCGTTACAAGAAGAAAAACTTCTCCGCGCGCGCGTTCGACAGTCGCGAAAGCAAACTGGAATACCCTTCTTTCTCCGGTGTTTTTCTGTACGTAATGAAGTTCGTTAAGCGGGTTGATGTCTTCAAGCATTTCCTGATCATAGCTGCGTTCAAGGATCATTTTAAAATAATCCTTGATAGCTTCAAGTTCGTTGGGGTTTACAGAATCCGCGATTAATTCTGTAAACGATCTGCCGAAAAGTTTTGTATCCATCAGCATTTCTTCAAGATAGCGCGAATAGTGATCCTGAATTATATAATTGCTGTCCATGAAAAAAAGACCAATCTTCATGCTGTCTTTCATAACAGCGATTTCGTCGCGTTCCGCAAGATGTGTCATGTCATACAGCGAAACTAACGCGTCGCCGCTTCCGCCGTGAAGATTATGCGAGCCTGCCTTAAAATATCTTTTCTGTCCGTTAAGCGAAAATTCCCAGTCTTCGGCGTAATTATCTTTTTCCCTGAGCATTTTACCGGCGTATAACTTAAGCGTTCTTCCGGGAAAAAGATCAAGAAGCGGTCTTCCCTGAATAAAACTCTGCTCGTCAGTATTGCTGAGCTGCGCCAAAGTTTTACTGGCGTAAACTACTTCGTTTTGATCGTTAATCATCGCTACATAGTTTTCCGCGGTATCAAGCATGTCCATGAATGACTGCTTGTATTCAAGAGCGTTATCCAGATGAACTGTCGCGGCTCTTGTCAAAACAAGAATGACAATACAGGCGAAGAAGAAGATAATCCAGTTTAACATGGCAGCCAAAAGAGGCGTATTGTATCCGATAACCATTTCGCCCCTTACTACCAATAAGCCGATTATCAGATTTTCTACAATGACAAATAACAGGGTTCTGTTGAAATGCGAGAAGATGCAGCTTATGCCGGTAAAAACGAGACAGAAAAGAAGATAATGATCTGTTTCCCATCCAAAAATCAAAACAAGAACGGTGTAAAATACAAACAATGTAAACGGGATACTGAACGCGAGTTTATACCTCAGCACCGTATTGCGCAGGATTATTACAAGAAATATAACGGCAACCAGAGTAACAGGCAGAAACATCACATAATTTATCTGCATTTCCGTAACAGTTGTTTCAAGAAAGAAAGTTACGCAGATAAAAAGGAACATTATTACAGACGCTACGCTCGCGATTTTTCTGGATTTGGTATTTTCAGATTTTATTACCGCCATGAATAATCCTTCCTTATAGAGCTGAAATTGAGCCTATCGGGTAAGATAAACCCGGCGCCGCGACAATCTGCACCGCTTGAGGAACAACATTTAAAACGATATTTGTGTCCTTGATAAATTCATTATCCAGCTGGAACCACATTTCGCCTAAACACTGTATTGTTACTTTTTTTCCCTGAATATAAACGCCGTTTTTCGGTTTTTTCCCGTTAGAGAATTTTCCGACAGCCGCTAATGTGGCGAGCGGATGGGAGGCCTTGATCAGCGCGATGTCAAGCAGCCCGTCGTCAGGCGTCGCTTCCGAAACGCCCGTTTGTTTTCCCGCGTAATACGGCGCGTTCGCGACGTGGATCAGGCTGTACTGCCCAGAATATTTAGTATCATCAACCGATATTTCATATTTTTGCGCCGATGTGTTTCTGTTAAACGCTTCCAATAACATATAAAGGCCTGATAATATCCTGGAAATAAACAGAAACCTTCCCCTGTTTACCCTTTTTTTCAAGTCTTTGATTTTTTTTGATACTGCGGAATTTATCCCGATGCAGCAGAAATTCAGCGTGTAATTTACGCCCCATCTGATAACATCTGTAGTAAGCGCGCCTGAATTAACAAGAGACGGAATATCCTTGAAATTTTCAACTTTGTCTTTTCCGAAAATTCTAAGAAAATCATTGGTATCGCCGTAAGGCACTGACGCAAGCTGAACCGTATGAAAATGCGCGACCGCGTTAAGGCAGTCAAAAAAAATCTCTTCTCCGCCGATTGCGTAAACGCGTATAGAATCGCCCTGGCTGGTTTTATCAACTTCGTCCTGAATAATCGCCATCGCGTTTCTGCGGTAGCGTGAAAATTGCGTCGAGAAAACCAGCTTTCCCTGGGTTCTGAAAAACTGCCCTATGCCGTCAAGGATGCTGTCCATTTTCCATTGTTGATTGAAAAAGGCCTTAGGATCGAACACAAAAACGTGTTTCATCAATTCTCCTTATACGGGCATCCGCCGCAGATTTATTTTCCGCCTTCCAGATCAATTGCCACCATTAAATGAAATACATCGTTCTCGAATACTTTATGCGGAATGCACAAAATGCGCGTCTGCTTGCTTGGCCACGCGATTGAATGTTCTTTTCCCTTGATAATAGTAGGAATCGAAATTACGATTTTGTCTCCATTCGGAACCTTTGGTTTTATGTTCCCTGCAATAATATTATTTACTTCGCCGATAGCATCTATAACATCGGCATCAATCGAATCATGCTCCATACCTGTAAGCAAATCAGTTAATTTAATCGCTAAATCCGACTTCATGGAGATAATAACGGCTCCTTTTACAACTCCGGAAAGACCGATAACCGCTGAAATGTCCCATTCAAACGCCTTGTCAGGATCCAAAAAGTGCGGATGCCTTGGGGCGATATCAATGCCGACAAATTCCTTGAAGGTGTTGACTGTAACTTCAACAAAGGGTTCTACATAGTTTTGTAATTCGATTGTCATGTTTACATCCTGAATAAGCGTAATTTTGCCAATTTCTGCTTGAATAAATCGAGTTTAATCGGCTTAGTTATATAATCAGTGGCTCCGTGTTTTAACGCTTCGATAACATTAAACTTTGCAGCCTCGCTGGTTACCATGATGATAGGCAAATCTTTATATTGATCCATCGCCCTGATCTGCTTTAAAAAGTCAATTCCCGACAGTCTGGGCATGTTCCAGTCCAGAAGAATTAAATCGACTGTTTGCGTTTCAAGCAGAGCCAGAGCTTCTTCCCCGTCTTTCGCTTCAATAAAATTACATACAGAATCAACTCCGGTAAAAACGCCTTTTACGGTGTTTCTCATGATTCTGGAGTCGTCTACTATCATAATTGTTACACCGGCAGGCATATTTTCTCCTTATAGAATGGTCTACATATAATGATACAAATTTATTTAATAAAAAGAAAGTGGTATGGACACTTTTTTTAATTTTTTTTCTTTCGTTCAGCTAGTTGCTGTTTAGTTCCAGCCGCCAGGAAAGGGAAAACGACCATTTTTCCGGAAAATCCGGTGACGTGATTGAAAGACCAATTCTTCCGTATTTTAAACGGATTGATGCGCTTGCGGATATGTCCCAAATATCGTCTTTTTCCGCGAAATTTATGTATTCCGCGCTGAATCTGAATTGAAAAATATCCGGCGACCATGTCAGTTCACATTTAATTGACGACGAACTCCAATGCCATGAATCATCGGGCACAGGCAAAAGAAAAAAACTGCCGTCAGACGCCGTTAAGCCCTTTATCGAACCGGAAAAAGTAAAGCCAAAGGGACTGGCTGTCCGGCTTTTCCAGGGATTAAACCGGAATCCTATAGAAGCCTTAAATGTATCGGAAATTTTTTTGATATTCTTCGCGTTACGATCAGCAGATAACGAAATGACAGTCGGGCGGAATAAATCGCTGCTGTTGCTGACAGAAGAAGGAAAACGGTAATAAAAATCCGAAGCGCTGCTGTAAAAATCGCCGCCAAAACCATGTCCGCGCAAAGCCAATTCCGCTTTTATTAGCGAGCTGTATCTGCTCTTCCATTCAATTTTTACCGCGGTTCTGAAGCCCTCGCCGTGATCTGCGCCGTCTCTGTAGACAAAGCGTTTTTCCGCTCCGTCCGCCGCAAATGAAATTGACAGCGGCCTTTCCCTGCCAGTAAGGGAGGCAATGCTTTCGAATGGCAATAGCGGCGTTATGGTGACGCCCAAATTCGCGTAAATTCCTGCGCCGTGCGCAAAAACTGCCGACGCGGCAAAATCAGAGCTGACGGAAAAACCGGGACATTCAAACAGAAAAGCCGCGGCGGTAAGCCTGAAATCGCGTTCGGGTAACGGCGGAGGATCTGAAAACCATGTTTTGGGCTTATACGGCTGTAAAACTTTTTGGGTAAAAAATATTTCCGCAGCCATATTGATATTTTTGTTAATGTTAATTTTCACGCCCCCCGAAAGCGCAGGCGTAAATTCGCCTGATTCTGTCTGCGCGGAAATAAAACCTTTTAGTTTAATATTATTAAAAGTTTTTATATCCGGGCTGGAAAGATACAAATATAGTTCATCTTTCCCTGTAACGGAAACTGATGTTTTTAATTCGGCGATTGACGGATTGTGATTTTCCGTATAAGCCGGCGAGCGAATCCACGGATTTCTGATTCTGGCGGAAAGCCCCGATTCGTCAATCACGCCGTATAAAAACCGCGAGCCTGTCGCCTTGTGATATACGCCGCCTGTAAAATTTGTAACCTGTTTCTGCGGGTCTCCCATTAAATTTTCCCATTGAAAATTTTCAGGGTTTAAGTTCAGCGGACGCCTGTCCAGAACCTGAGCGCGCAGGAAAATATCCGCGGGATTAATATAAAGCCTTGCTTCAGTGCGGCTGTTCAATGTCCCTTCAAGCGAAATTGATTCATCCAGAGAACCGCTGAATAAAAGATGCCAGCCAAAAATTTCAGACAGATTCAGCTTTGGTTCCTGATTTTCATTTTCCTTTTCTTCCTGCGCATGGATAACAGCGCCGCAAAAAAGCGCAGCAGCCGCAAAGCAAACGGCTGCGCAGCAGATAACAGCTGCATGAAAGACGGCCGCACAGCGCAGCCAGATTTTTAGACACAAGTTTTTCATGCCTATATATGGCGCCAACTATGCGTTTTGCATGACCGAAAATGAAAAAATTTGATCTTTTTTTTTGGAAATTTATTTGGAAAGGTAAAGAATAAATAAATTACGACTTTTTAGCGCCTGTTACCCCTTGCTTGTTCTCTTGTTTTTTTCATGTTATATTTACAATATGAGCGTTACCCAGACTGTAGAAGTTCCTGTCAGCCATCGGCTGACAATAGATGTACCCAGTGAAATTCCGGCAGGACCTGTTATTCTTACATTTACTCCCTACGGCAAGAATAAAGGTGAATTTGAAGATTTTCTTTCTGCTTCTAACAGCACGCTGGATTTCTGGGATAATGAAGACGATGAGGTTTGGGACAATGTTTGATCAGGGCGAAATCCTGTTAATCCCTGTTCCATTTTCCGATTTATCTTCTGTTAAAAAAAGACCTGTGCTGGTGTTATCCAACTCTGCACATAATGTATCGGGCAGAGATATTATTGTAATTGCAATTACATCTAACCTTATACAAAATGGTATTGAAATTTCAAATGATAGTTTGACAGACGGTTTTTTACCAAAGAAGTCTGTTATCAAAGTCAATAAAGTGTATACATTGGAAGCCAGTATTGTCATAAAAAAAATCGGAAAAATCAACAACGATGTTTTGTTAAAAGTATATAATGAGTTTGTGAAATTAATTTCTCCATGATTTTAGCGCCAGACAATTTTTACTTGACAAAAAATTTAAATTCTGTGAAAATTACTATATGCAGACAGCGGTAGAAATACATTCAATAGTTTCCTCTTACCCCGTGCGCCACGTTGTGTTAAATCAAACCAACAACACGCTTGCGCGTGCTTTAATGAACCCCGGGCGCGCTGTAAAAACTCCAACGATGACTCGTACCCCCCCCCCCCCCACTAACAAATAGTACGGCGGAGCCGTGTAGTTCCGTAAAATCAAAACAGTGTAGCGCCGCAAAAAGTAACCCTGATCATATAAGCAAGGGCATCTTTAGATGCCCGACAGCGCGCCTAACAAATAGCGCCGCAGAACCGTGTAGATTATCAAAATCAAATCAATTTACTCAATTTATAACACCAAAAAATTATTTTAATAAGATTTCTCACAATGCCGCGAAAGAGCGGAGCTGTCGTGTGAATTTTATATAACAAAAGTTTAAAGGAGATTTATCATGAGAAAAAATTTGATTTTGCCGCTGCTGCTGGCCTGCGGCCTACTGGCTTTTACAGGTTGCGGCGATCCTGAGGGTGATGACAATGACAACAGCGGGGATCCGAGCAAACCCAAGCTTTCTATCAGCATTTCCCGCGCGGCGAATACTACGCCCGGGCAGTTTACTTTTACCGTCACCAATCCCCCTGCGGGCTCCCAAGCCTATAGCGTTTATGATAGCCATAGTAAAATCGCGGATTTTCCAAATCCTACCATAAATTTGAGCAGCACCGGTATTCCTTTGTCGAAGGCCGATGGCGCCTTCACTCCGCTGGTTGTTGATGCCAAGGGGACAAGCGGCGCCCTCAGTGCCGATACCCCCGTCCCGGGGATTAGAAGGTATCCTGCGGCGACGACAAACTCGGAAGGAATGACCGATTGGTTTAACTTCTTGGATAAGGCGATAGCTGGATTAGCTGCTATAACCCTCCCCCAGGACATGTCAACGATTATAGCACATACAAATTTCCGTAGCAGTGTAATAACACCAAGCCTTGGGACTTTATCTAATGAAAGTACAGCTACCGACATTAAAGATTCACAGGGAACTCCGGCAAACGCTGCCACCTCCGCAGTATTGGCGAAGTATAATGAAATCTTAACCCACTATGCCGGTGATGCCGCTTCTTTAAAAATCATTAAAGATGCTCTGCCGCGCTTGTGGTTAAATAACGTTACTAACCATACCGGGACCATGCTCCAGCATGTGAAAAACCAGCTTAACGCCGCCGGATACAGCCACGTGAATTTTAATTGAGTCAAAAGGTAGCTGCTCCAAAATAGGTAGCAGGTACCAAATTTCGTAGTGTCGTTCGAGTGTTAAGCGACACCATATATAGCGTGGTGGGTTGCAAAAAAGGTAGCTGCTACCAAGAAAGGTAGCTGCTACTGTTTTGGGGCGAAAGGTTGAATGAGACAAAAATTATACAGAAAATCCTTACCGTTATTAACCGCAGGTGTTATGTGCTTTTTCTTGTTCTTGCTTTCGCCGCGGGATGTTTATGCGCAGAGATTTTCTATATTGGACAGCGATCTTACACAACTGGAGAACTTGATCAACGATACAATAATCACGCCCATTTATGCACGCGCATGCGTGTAGATGAAAAATTTAACATGGCGTGGCGCACGATGAATACCAACAAGATAGATGATGCGCGAGAGATTTATCTCGAGCAGCGCGCCACGCAATCGCAATTATCGGCGAAATACGAGAAAAGCTCAAAGTTCTGGAGGACTTTTACAATGTCAAAATAAATATTGAATAATTCGTCCATTAGCCATGTCATCCGAACATATATACACAACTGTGAGTTCATTAAAATGTCGTATTAATCCGGGATACTCAGCAAGGAGCGCTTGCTTTTGGGCGGCGGCTAGGCTTGAATGTGAAATTTTCATCTGCTTCCAAAGCACTCCTTATATCATTTTTCTGATGTTCATCCAGTTTACGAGGCGCTTTGATTCTAATGGTATACATTGAGCTTAACGGTATTTCTTTTCCCATTGGAGTTTTATTGTAAACATCATCATGAGTAATCTGAGAAAGACCCCTAGCGGAATTTTTCCTGGCAAAAAGAGCGGCGCTTTTAATGAATGTTATCTGGTCTTCGGTAAATGCTTTGTAATCCGGATCAGCTTTTGAGTAATAAGCATGTTTCGTCCAAGTACCAACAGGTTCCTCAATCCGGTAAATACCGCCTTCTTTTAACAAGAATTGCAATTCTTGCCAGGAATTATCATCCGGCACAGGACCGTGAGGATATTTTATATATGTAGCACCTGTTAATCCTTTCCCGTAAAATGATTGATTCAAGACATCAATAATAACAAGCGCTTTTCGCAGTTGTATTTCTCCCAACCCCGGCGCTTCCATAAGCAATGCAAGGATTGTATTTTTCAATAAATCCCTACTCATACGAACCATCCTTAAATTTGTTTTCTGCATTAGTAATTAAAATATTTGTCATAACAAAGAAACACAACCACAAGAAGCTCTCCTATGGAAGCGTTCTTAAATAAAAACCCATACTTCGGCGGAACCCGCCACCCTTACTAGTAAGATAACATATCGCTTTAGTAAAGTCAATTAGACTGTAGTACAAAAACGGCGAATCTACGCAAGCATAAACTCAGTAAAGGCAGCTGCTGCCGGAAAAAAGCTCACTTCTTTAAATTTTCAATGTGCTTTTTAATGGCGGAAAAACTTTTTTCGCTCATTACGTGTTCCATTTTGCAGGCGTCCTGAACGGCGGTTTTTTTGTCGACGCCGAGGAATGTAAGCCAGTCGGAAATTGCTACATGCCTTTCGTACATTGAGTCCGCGATTTTCCGTCCTTTCGCGGTCAGCGTTATGTGGCCGTCGCCGTCAACCGCGATATAGCCTTTGGAACGAAGGTTTTTCATCGCGACGCTTACGCTCGGCTTGCTGTACTCAAGTTCATTAACGATATCGATCGAGCGGACTTTTTCTTCCTTGCGGCTTAATACAAGAATTGTCTCTAAATAGTTTTCCGCAGATTCGTGCATAATATCATCGTAGTACGAAACCGGCTGTAAATCAAGAAAAAAATATTTTAAAAAAAATTTTAAGAAACGCTTGACAAATTAGTTAGTTTAGGCTAACTTTAAATTAGTTAGTTTAAGCTAACCCCAATAAGGAGAAATCATGACCTTAAAAGACCTTGCAATAGGAAAGAGCGGCGTTGTACTTTCTGTAGGCGGCGAAAAAACGCTTAGACGGCGGCTGCTGGAAATGGGCATTACGCCGCGTACAGCAATAACTGTAAAAAAAGCCGCGCCGATGGGCGACCCTATCGAATTGTTTCTTCGCGGATATGTTCTGTCGCTTCGCCTTGAAGACGCGGAAAAGATCACAATAGAGGAGGCACAAGCATGATCATTGCGCTTGCGGGAAATCAAAATTGCGGGAAGACTACGCTGTTTAATCAGCTTACAGGATCGAACCAGCGCGTAGGAAATTTTCCCGGCGTTACAATAGAACAGAAAACAGGCGAAGTAACAGGCCGTAAGGGCGTTACGATTGTCGACCTTCCGGGGATATACTCGCTTTCTCCCTACACAAGCGAAGAAATAATCACCCGTGATTTTTTAATTAAAAAGGAGCCGGACTGCATTATCAATATTGTAGACGCGACAAATATTGAAAGAAATCTTTATTTGACTACTCAGCTTATAGAGCTTCAGATTCCAATGATTCTTGCGCTTAACATGATGGATGAAGTTCAGGCAAACAGCGGAAGCATTGACGTTCAGCAGTTAAAGGAAGCGCTTGGCATTCCTGTTGTTCCGATAGCGGCGGCGAAAAATCAGGGATTGGCGGAGTTAGCTGATCAGGCGGTAGATACCGCGCGCAGGCGGAAGAAACCTGAGCGCATCGATTTTTGTTCAGGCGCGGTTCACAGGACAATTCACGCTATCGCGCACCTTATTGAAGATCACGCACAGACGCAGAAACTGCCGAACCGCTTTACGGCGACAAGGCTTGCTGTGGGCGACGAACAAATACAAAAAAGCCTTTCACTTGACGAAAACGAAACTGACATGATTGAACACGCCGTAAAGGAAATGGAAACAGAACTTGGAACAGACCGCGAAGCTGCGTTAGCTGACATGCGTTATCAGTTTATAGAAGAAGTCTGCGGAAGATGCGTGGTAAAACCCGGAGAAAGCAAAGAATACAAACGCAGCGTCACGCTGGACAGCGTATTGACGCATAAAATACTGGCGTTTCCGGCGTTTCTCGGCATCATGTTTCTGGTTTTCTGGCTCACCTTCGGCGTTATCGGAAACAGGTTAAGCGGTTTAATGGAAACAGGGATTGAAAACTTAAGCGCCGTCACTGACAGCGCGTTATCTGCATTTGGAATAAATCCGGTTATTCAATCGCTGATTATTGACGGCGTCTTTACGGGGGTCGGCGCGGTTTTAATGTTTATCCCTTTAATCATCGTTTTGTTTTTCTTTTTATCGCTGCTTGAAGACACAGGCTACATGGCGCGTGTCGCGTACGTTATGGACAAGCCGTTACGCAAAATCGGGCTTTCCGGGCGCAGCTTTGTACCGATGCTGATGGGATTCGGCTGCACAGTCCCCGCGATTATGGCGACAAGAACCCTTGCAAGCGAACGCGACAAAAAACTGACAATTTTTTTAACGCCGTTTATGAGCTGCAGCGCGAAAATCCCGATTTACGCGTTATTCACCGCGGTGTTTTTTAAAAACAACCAGGCGCTTGTAATGATCTCGCTTTATGTGATGGGGATTGTCTTCGGCATATTATCGGGATTCATTCTGAAAAAAACTGTATTTAAGGGGGCTCCCGTTCCGTTTGTGATGGAACTTCCCAATTACAGATTTCCGTCTTTAAAAAGCGTTCTGTTATTAATGTGGGAAAAAGCGAAAGATTTTATTCAAAGAGCGTTTACAATTATTTTTCTTGCGACGGTAATAATCTGGTTTTTACAGTCATTTGATATAAGATTAAATTATATTGATGACGGCACAGGCAGCATACTTGCGTTAATCGGACAGTTAATCAGCGGGATTTTTTATCCTCTTGGCTTTTCAGACTGGCGCGTATCAACGGCTTTAATTACAGGCTTTACAGCGAAGGAAGCTGTTATAAGTACACTGGCGGTGCTGACAGGCGCGAGCATCTCAGAGTTAGGTGATACTCTGCAGACATTTTTCTCGCCTTTAAGCGCGTTCTGTTTCCTTGTGTTTACGCTTTTATACACGCCCTGCGTAGCAGCTGTAGCTACAGTAAAACGCGAACTTGGCAGCGTTAAAGGCACATTATTTGTCATTCTGTACCAGACAGCTTTCGCGTGGCTTGCCGCTTTTTTAATTTACAGAATTGGTTTATTATTATTCTAGCAGGAGATTAATAATGAGTATCAGCAACACAGCGAAAAAAAAAGGACCGGGAATAAAAATATTAAGGAATTTTTTTGAACACAGGGCGTTGTGGTTTTATTTCATGTACGACGAAGCGCGCAGAACAGGAATCAGGCCGGAAAGTTTTGCCCCTGACGCGATAAAACGGTGCGGAATTTACCACGGAATAAAAGCCTTAACAGGAAAAGAAATCGAAGTTAAAACACCCTCGGCGTTAAAAGACGTTGAAAAAGGCGGAAGCTGCAGGCTGCTGAAGAAAAAATTATTTACTCAGACGGGCAAAGCCGTTTTTGAAATGAAATTCATAAAGCTCGGCGATGATTTTTTTGATGTTGATTTTCATTACTGCCCGCTTGTGAACGCCTGGAAAAAACAGGGCTGCTCCGATGAAGACATAAAAAAATTATGCGACTGGGCAATGGAAGGAGACAGGGGCATTGCCGAAGCGTTCGGTTGTAAACTTGAACTAAATAAAACAATCGCTAACGGCGACGGAGTGTGCGAAATCAGGTTTAGAAAATGCTGATAAATCAGTATAGCCGTGTAATTGTTTTTAATTTTATCTTTTACTTGTTACTGTAGTATAACGTTTTTCAAAAAATGCGCGGCAGGTTCCCACGCGCGATCTCCGTAGCCGCCTGATTGAATCCACGCTGACGGAATTTTCCGCTCTTGCAGATAACGGTAAACATAAGTATCGCGTTCCATACACTGCTCAAGAGTTAAACGAAGAAGGGCGCTTGATAAAAGACCATCATGTTCGTAAGGGTCGGCGCCGTCAACCACAATTACAAAGTCGGGCCTTTGTTCCGTTTGCGAATCTCCGCTCAGCGTTTCAAGTTTTTTTATTCCGCCTGTAAGACGCGGCGTGTAATCGCTTTCTTCGCCGGAGTCAATTCCAATATCAACATCAGACGGAATTAAGGGCGCGCGTCCCTTTTCCGCCGCCGCAAGGCTTTCTTTATCAAGCGGCCAGCCGTTTGCCATATGAATCGATAAAGCAAGAATACGCGGCTTATCATCATCATTAATCCGGGCGGCCGGCTGCAGCTTGCCGCCGTTACGCGCAATTTGAATCAGCTCCGCGGTGCCGTCGCCTTTGTGGGCGTCCATGTCGATAATCCAGATCAGCTTTGCCTTCTTTGCCGCTGTCAGTTTGAACGCGGCGGCGGCTACATCATTGATCAGACAAAAACCGGAACCGCAGTCATGGCGGGCATGATGCATTCCGCCGCCCAGATAGTAACAGAATCCGGCGGGATGTGAAGTGTCAGCTAACGCCAGAAGACAGGCAAGATATGTCCCGCCGGCCTGCGCGGTTAAAGTTTTAAATAAATCAGATAACGGCCTTACAGCCCGATCAGGCTCATAGCGGCAGGGGTTTCCCTGCGCGTCAATCAGTTCGAATGTTTTTAGAAGCGCGGCTTCAAGCCCTTCGCCGTAAAGCGCGTCAATATAATCCTTACAGTGTATGCGCTCAAAGTCTTTGCGGGTTAGAAGGCAGTCAGCGTCATTAGACCTAAGGAAAGTTTTTGCCGCGGAAAAATCCAGAACCGTTAAACCCCCGCGCTTTCCCGGTTCGCGGGAATCAATTTCCGCGCGCAGAAATTCCAGCACGCGCTTTCCGCGATCCGGCGCTATAGGAAGCATGATTCCGTAATCCTGATAATTTACCGTAACGCTGTGATCGCACAAAATCATTTACACGCCTCCAGTATTTCGGACGGCTTGCCGATTATCCGCGCGTCGCCTGCCTTTATATATATTTCTCATACTGATTCCAAAATCAATTTTATTATAATCTTCAATATAAATATATAACAGTAACGCTTTTTTATATATGCTCAAGTGACAGATATAAATTTTCATGATAAAATCAGTTACGGCGGCGTAAGAAAAATTATGAAATTATTTAAACTGCATTTAGGCCCGGCAAAATGCGCTCTTGATTTGGGCGACGGCAGCGAACGCGGCGAATATGTCAGTCAGGATTACATTCTTCAAAAACTTGGAAGGCCGCACCGCGCAATAAATTTAATGTACTGTTACTATCCGCTTGATAAAGGCTGGCCGAAACGCGCAAGCGATCTTGAAACGGGGAAGGTCGGTTTTGCGTGGGATTACGCTTACGATGATTATTTTCCGTACCGCGGCGGACGCGAAGGCAATACGGAAGGAGAACCTTTTCAGTCAATGAGAGACATACGGCGCCACGGTCAGGATGTGATTTTAACTCTCACTGTTGACTGCGCTGTGTCCGATGAGCAGCTCGCGAAAATCGCGGACGATCTTTTTCCTTTCGGCAGGCTGATGCTGCGTATAAATCACGAAGCGACCGGCAACTGGTTTGCGTTTAACAAACGTTACAGCTATCAGGAAGTCGCCGATTTTTATGTGCGCTTTCACAGAATAATTAAAAAGCGCGCGCCGCATATTAAAACAATTTTATGCATAGGCGATCCGCCGCATGACGACGGAAAAATGAAATATGAAGACGAGTTCGCGCAGGCAATCAATGACGCCGATATTTGGTCTACCGATACATACCTTGCGCTTCATTGGGGCTGGCCTTTTGATACCGCCGAACCAGGCGGCAATTCGCATAAAAGAAGCAAAAATGAAGATATACTAAAAAGTTTTAATCTTGAGTATGAATGTTTCATGAAAAGATCGAATAATAGGTCGCGCCAGTTTGTAATCAGCGAATTTAACGCGGACGGCGACGTTACAGGCCCATTTGAACAGGCCCAGCAGCTTGCAGATTTTTACAAACGGCTTCCAAAGGAAGCGCCGTGCATAACAGGCGTCACTTTCTACCAGTTCCGCGACCGCGGGCGTCTCGGCCTTGAAATACAGGATCCCGGTAATGCGGAAATTGGATGCGAACAGCCAATCCTTAAGGAATATAAAAAAATATTAAATATGGACGAATACCTGCCTGTCATGACGTTAGGTGAAGAAACGCAGTTCCCCGCGAAAATGCGCTGGGGCGGAAGCGAAGACTCGGACGGAATAGCGGTGCCGGTTTTTTTTGAACAGCGTCCTGTATTCTGCGAAATATATTTTACGGAAGATGACGCAAAGCTTAATCTTATGATTGAACTAAACGGCCGCTGGTTCTATAAAGAATCAGGAATAAATTCAGTCGATTTAATACCCGCTTTCTTTGACGACAATCCGCTTTCATGGTCTTCTTCGGTAAAAAAAGAAATTCCGCTTAAACTTTTCGCTCCGCCGCCCGGCGGCGTAAACGATCCTGCGCAGGGAAACGGCTGGGAAATCAATTATTACGCTGAATTAAAATCGCCGCCGCAGATTAGAATACGTTATGCGCCAGCAATGACAATTTAAAACTTTAATCACAAGAAGTAAGGCAGCGCGCGGCTGCACGTACTGACAAAACCTTAATAAAATTATGTCCTTCTTATTTTATCTTTTACTTTCTGCGCTTTGATATCTTTGCAGGTTTCGCACCTGAACTGCGGGTTATTGTCCTGCCTGCGGTTGTAATTTAGCCATTCGGCAATGCGGTAGCCCCTTCCCTGCTTTCCGCAGTCGAAACAGGTTACATCATCGCGGATTTCCCATAACGGCTTGTCGGGCAGCGTGCGGAAGATAAGTTTATCAACCCAGAAGAAAATAAGTCCGCCGATTAAGTTCGCGATGATGGTCGCGAAAACTGTGTTCATGTTCGCAAGCAAAATCAGCACAACAGCCAATATCGGCGTGCTGAGCTGCCAGCGAATCAGATAAAAGACATATTTTTTAACCATAATTAACTCTCTTAATTTTATAAATTTTTGTTTTAACCGTTATCTGAAAATATTTCCAGCAGTTTTTGGTTCATTTTATCAAGATCAAAAACTCCCGGTACAAATTCCGTTCCAAGTTCGCGCTGGGCTTCCTGTTTTTCGGCGCTGCCGCCAAGCTCAAGGGAATCCAATAGCCGCCTGAAATGACGCGGCCCGTCAACCTGTTCAGGCGGCGAAGCTCCGTCGCCCGCGATAAAGCGCGTAACATCGTTTTTCGCAGGCTGATACGAAGACATAATGATAATCTTCACTGTCCATTTTGTCCCGAACTCGTAAATTAATTCCTTCTTTCCGCGGAAATCAATGTCACCTAACTTAATTTTATCGTGCAGATATTCCTTGCCGCCTTCGGGCGTTTCGCAGTAAAAGCGGAAACGCAAATCGCCTTTCCAGTTCATGCCTGTCAGTATAAGCCTGTGAAGCTGCTCCATTGTACATTCGTGCGAAATAATCGCGCGCCGCCAGATTTCAAGTCCGCTGATGCTTATCTGTATCATCCGCCACATCTGTCCGCGGTAATCCGCCGATGATTTTCCGCCCTGTATCAGCGTAAGATTGCTCCTTCTGAAATTGTCCATCGCGGTGTTTATAAGTTCCTTGATATCAGTGTACGTATCGATCATGCTGTCAAGCGAATTATCCATCGCGGCGATGTCTGAAGGAGCGGGCGATTCATCGAATGCCAAATCTTCGAGTAACGCGGCAGCGTGTCCCTGAATCTGCGAAAGAACGATAAATGTATGCCGCGGAAGCCATGTTGTTTCAACTTCGCCCTTTTGTAATTTTGTAGAAAGTTCGATAACCGCGGTGTGAAGTTCAGCGACGCGCTGGCGCACAGGCCCCGCTCCCTGATCGATAAAAAGCGAATAACCTTTGGAAAAATCTTCCATGCTGTCTGTAATATAATCGGCGAGAATGTCCCATTCGGTTTCGTCAAGATGAATGACAGGCGGAACAAGACGGTTTATCACATTCTCAATATCTTTTTCGTTGCGGAAAAAAGCGTCTCTTATATAAGAAAGAATTACAAATTCAGAAATCGGAATATTTTTTTTATATAGAAGCTCTTCTATAAAAGTTCTGTCAGGCGGAACAGAATAACTTTGAAGATTCTTGCTGTCGGGAATATCCTTGCCCGCGTACCAGAAACGCGTTTCAAGACCGTAAGCGACTGTGTCAAGGCGGTTGGTTTTTTCAAAAAGAAATTCTTCAAGCGAAAACGCGGGAACTTCCCTTATCCTTTTTCCGCCAAACCAGTATGCGAACGCGATTTGCTCTTCAGTGCTCGCGCCGGGCCCCAGCAGCGCGAAGCTGTTTTCAAAACCGCTTTCCGCGGCTTCCAGCCATTTATCCAAATCGGCGCGCTGCCATTTTTCCTTCGGCGCTTTTTCAATTTCAAACTGACATTCTTTCCAGTTCCGCGTCCGCACGATAAAACAATCGCCGGGGACAAAAGAGCTCTCGCGGTATATTACGCGCATATCAAGGGTGTTAATCGAAACTTCCGGCGGATCTTCGTACGGGTCTGCGTTAAACGCTTCTTCATTCTGCGGATTTTCCCTTGCGATATACTGCGGAGCGAATTCTTCGCCGTAGATGCAGTAATACGGATATAAATCTTCGGGCGGCGCTTCTGTCGTTGTCAGCGGAACAGGCTCATTCTTCCAGAAAAATTTAAATCGATGCGGCATTATCAGCGGATTGGCGAAAGGGACGCAGCGGTGGCCGGGGATAAGAATGCCGTTTAACAGTTCAAGCCGCGACGGAGTAATGATAAAAACGGCAGGCTCAAAACAAGCCCTGCGCGAAACCCAGAATTGATTGTCTTTCCTAAAAGCGATTTTTCTCGCGTCAAGGTACGCGCCAACTTCAACAGCCAGCTTCTTGTTGGGTTTCTGCCCCGAAGCCTGCACATAAACAGTTATATCATCAATGGTAAAAGGTTCAAGCGCGTTCTCTAAAAATTCATAAAGAGCTTCTTCCTGTTCAAGATCCATGACTTATGATAGCAAAAATACACGCTTAATTATAGTTCCCGCAAAAGGCAGAAAGATACGCAATCAATAGTAAAATCAACAACTACCGGCATCTTAAAACTTTTCTGCGCTGTTATTCCTTTTATCGACGGATTAACTTTAGGGGTTGTATGCGGTAATAATATTGATAAAGTGTTCAGGCGTTACAGCAGGAATGCCGCCTTTCAGAAAATCATTTTTATTGCGCGTAATAATATAATCAACATTAAGACATTCGCCGACAACATATTGAACAGAGTCTTCAAAATCATCCCAATCCAAATCAAGCGCATTGTAAATATTTTGCCAGCCTTTCCCCGCGGATTTCATTTACATTAATATCACAGTCTATTCTGGAAAGGATATCAAGAAGCGCGTCTGTATGCGGTGTTTCAACGCTCTTTGATTTTTCCTCTAATTCTCTTTTGCTAAGACGCATTTTACTAGAAGATTTTTCTTTTTGTTTAACAAACGAAATTACTTTCATTTCTATCTTCGCTTTACCGGCAGGCACTTCGCGGGGAACTTCAAATATAACGCGGCGGTCTTCGGGGATTTCTACAGTTTGAGTTATTGTCATATTTCAAATATAACACTATAAACCGGAGATAACAATGCAGCTGTCAATTAAATTAGCCTGTATGGTTTTATAACTACAAGCGAATTCCGTCAGTCTTATTTTGATCTTGGAAACACGCTGCCGTGGCCGTGATTATCGTCCCATTCTTCCGGCAGATATAAATTGTTTTCAAAAATAAATCCGGCTTCTGTCCTGCCGCTGATATTAAACGAAACAATTATAATGCCTTCTTCCGTTCTCTTTGTGTAAGTTCCGCTTTTGCGCACGCCGTGAGCCAGCGATGCCGTGAAATTTCCGTCGCCTGATAATTTGACTGTCTGTCCCTGGAAACTGTATGTTTCTGACGAATCCTGCCTGAAAAAGTTATTATAAACAATCAATAATATAGCCAGCGCGGAAATTGAACAAATAAGCAGTATGATTAATTTTTTTTGCTTTGCCTTTTTTTCTTCATTCAACGCCTTTTTTAAATTGTCAGCCTTTGCTTTAAGCCCTTTTTTCGACATAAAATCTCCTTTCAAAAACAGTGGAAAATTGTATAAAATTCATTTACAATACCTGAATAAACAATAAATAACTGGAGGAAAATATGCAATACGGAAATTTTGATCCGGCAAAAAGAGAATATGTTATAACAAGGCCTGACACGCCTGCTCCCTGGGCGAACTATCTTGGATCGCCTGCGTACGGAGCGATAATTTCTAACAATGCGGGCGGCTACAGTTTTGTAAAGAGCGGAGCCGCCGGAAGAATACTAAGATACAGATTTAACGAGCAGGACAGGCCGGGACGGTACATTTATCTGCGCGATGATGAAGACGGCGATTACTGGTCTGCGTCATGGCAGCCTGTCGGAAAACCGCTTGATAAATACAAATCGATCTGCCGCCACGGCACAGGCTACACAATACTTGAAACGGATTACAGGGACATTCATTCAGAAGCCTGTTACTATGTGCCGCACGGCGCGGAATACGAAGTGTGGAAACTGAAGGTGACAAACAACGGATCAAAAAAGCGGAACATTTCCTGCTTTGGCTACGCCGAATTCACATGCGAAAGTTTTTACGAGCAGGATCAGGTTAACCTTCAGTATACGCAGTTTATTACGCGGACTTATTTTAAGGAAAAATTCATTCTTCAGACGATAAATGAAAACTGCCTGAACGCGGTAAACGAAAGCCGCGTAGAAACGCGCTTTTTCGGCCTTGCGGGCGCGAAGGCGGCAAGCTACTGCGGCGACCGCGCGAAATTCCTTGGAAACTACCGCGATTACGGAAACCCGTTATCTGTCGAGAACGGAAAGCTTGACGGTACGTTAAACTACAACTTAAACCCCTGCGGCGCGCTGCACACAGCGCTTGAGCTCGCGCCCGGACAGAGCGCCGAGTTTGCGTTTATTCTGGGGCAGAAGCGCGAAGCGCAGGCGAAAGAAATTATCGCGTGTTACGAAGGCGCATCCGTTGTAGACCGCGAAATCGCCGAGTTAAAAAGCTACTGGCACAAAAAGCTCGATAACCTGAAAATCGAAACGCCCGATGACAATTTTAACAACATGATCAACACATGGAACGCGTATCAGTGTTTTATCACTTTTGTCTGGTCGCGCGCCGCCTCGTTAATTTACTGCGGACAGCGCAACGGCTACGGCTACCGCGACACTGTGCAGGATATTCAGGGGATCATCCACCTTGATCCTGAAATGTCTCTGGAAAAAATCAAGTTCATGATTTCCGCGCAGGTCAGCCACGGCGGCGCGCTTCCGCTTGTAAAGTACAACCACAATCCGGGACACGAAGACAGACCCGAAGATTCGTCATACAGACAGGGAACAGGGCATCCGTCATACCGCGCTGACGACGCGCTCTGGCTTTTCCCCACAGTGTGGAAATATGTCGCGGAAACCGGCAATACCGCGCTGTTAGACGAAATTATTCCGTACGCCGACAAGGGCGAAGACACTTTGTTTAACCATTTAAAAAGGGCGATTGATTTTTCGCTTAATCACCTTGGCATTCACGGGCTTCCCGCAGGACTTCACGCGGACTGGAACGACTGTCTCAGGCTGGGCGCGAACGGCGTGTCGGTATTCGTCGCGATGCAGCTTTACTACGCGTTCGAAATAATGGTACGTTTCGCGAAACACAAAAAAGACGCCGCCGCGGAAAAGGAAATGTCAGATTTAAAAACGCGGTTCAAAAAAATTATAGAAGAAAAATGCTGGAACAAAGACCGTTATGTGCGCGGCATCACAGAGAACGATATGGTTGTCGGTAAGCCCGGCGATCCTGAAGCGTCGATGTGGCTTAATCCGCAGACCTGGGCTGTAATTTCGGGCTTCGCCGATGACGCGCGCGGAAAAGCGGTTCTCGATTTAGTGCATAAAGAATTAAACACAAAATACGGCGCGCGCCTTATGGCTCCTTCGTACCGCAATCACGCGTTCGACGGCGCGCTCGCTCTGCTTTTCAATCCGTCGACAAAAGAAAACGGCGGCATTTTCCTGCAGTCGCAGGGCTGGCTTATTCTCGCGGAAGCGCTGCTCGGACGCGGCGCGCGCGCGCTTGAATACTATCTTGAAAGCTGTCCTTCCGCGCAGAACGGAATCGCCGAGACGCGCCTGATGGAGCCGTATGTTTATTCGCAGTTTACGGAAAGTTCCGACAGCCCGTTTGAAGGACGCAGCCACGTTCACTGGCTGACAGGAACGGCAAGCACAGTCATGGTCGGCAGCGTGGAAGGAATTCTCGGGCTGCGTCCCGACATTGACGGCCTTTGCCTGTCGCCTTCGGTTCCGGCGGGATGGAAATCCTTTACAATGGAAAAAGTTTTCCGCGGAAAAAAACTTAACATAAAAGTGAATAACCCCGGCGGAAATGAATCAGGCTGCAAAAAACTGACTGTCAACGGACAGACAATGGAAGGCAATTACATTCCTGCGGCGGTATTAAAAGCGGAAAATGAAATCGTACTGGAAATTTAATTAGAAGGTTTCGCACAGAAGCGCGGAAAAAACAGGAGACATGTATGGTATACAAAACATTTGGAAACACGGGCATAAAACTTTCCGCGCTTGGATTCGGCGCGATGCGGCTTCCCATGAAGGAAGTTAACGGAAATAAAATTGTAGATGATGATCTTGCGGTCCCGCTTATGCAAAAAGCCTTTGATATGGGAATAAATTATGTCGATACAGCTCCGCTTTACTGCGAAAAACTGAGTGAAATCTCTGTCGGAAAAGCGCTTAAGGGCTACCGCGATAAAGTTTATTTGTCAACAAAAAATCCGATCAAGGATAATGACGGCGATCACTGGACGGAAAGGCTTGAAAGTTCTCTTAAAAATCTTGACGTGGATTATATAGATTTTTATCATTTCTGGGGCATTCAATTAAAAGGTTTTGAAAGCTGGAAGGGTTTAAAGTACGGCCCGTTTGAAGCCGCGCTGAAGGCTAAGGAACAGGGGCTTATAAAACATATTTCCTTTTCGTATCATGACGCGCCCGAAAATTTTAAACCGATAGTTGATTCCGGTTTTTTTGAATCTGTTTTAGCCCAGTACAATCTGCTGGATCGATCCAACGAAGAAAATTTCGCTTACGCAAAGTCTAAGGGGCTCGGGACAATAGCGATGGGGCCTGTCGGCGGCGGACGGCTGGGCGCGCCGAGCGAAAAAATCCAGGGGCTTTTAAAAACAAAGATCGTAAGCACCGCGGAAATGGCAATGCGCTTTGTGCTTGCCAATGATAATATCGATATGGCTCTTTCCGGCATGGGCGATCTGAAAATGCTGAACGAAAACTTTGATATCGCGTCGCGCAAGGGACATCTGACAGACGATGAAATGCGGCAGATAAAAATAATGATGGAAGAAAACAAGAATCTCGCGAAGCTCTACTGCACAGGCTGCGATTACTGCAAGCCGTGCCCTGCCGGAATCGATATCCCGTATATTTTTGAAATTATGAACCGCTACCGCGTTTACGATTTAAAGGAACACGCGAAAAGCGCGTACGACGAAATGAAAAAGGGGTTAAGCTGGAGAAAAAGCGCAGACGCGTCAAAATGCACAGCCTGCGGAGCGTGCGAAGAAAAATGCCCGCAGAAGATTCCTGTAATAAAACAGCTTCAGGAAACGCACGCGGCTCTGGCTACTTGAAAAATTTGAAAGAATATTAATTTTTTTGTTGCCATATATCACAACAATAGATATAATAAAATAAAATAAAATAAAAAATTCACCGGTATGGTGAAAAAAATTTTCTCAGGAGGAAAATATGAAAACTGGCAAAATTTTTCTGGTTGGCCTTGTTTTACTGCTTGCATTCAGCATGACAGTAATGGCCGGCGGCGGAAGTCAGGCTGCTTCATCGGCAGTAACAACTATCACGGTGTGGTCAAATGATGCTCATGATAAACCATTATTGGACTCGTTGGTAGAACGGTATAATTCCACTACAGGCGCGCAGAAAGGCATAAAAATTGAATACACTGTATACGGCGCGGACTGGAACACCGCCATTAATATGGCGATGGAAACAGACAGGGCCCCTGATATGTTTAAAGCCGGGTTTGCGAATTACTTGAACTTCCAGGAAATGGGAAGATTCCTTCCCTGGACAGAAATCCCCGGGATTCAGGATATACTCGATAAACAAGCGCCGTATCACAGAAACCTGTCATCAACATACGGCGGAGTACCATACGGTGTAGTCGTTTACGGCAATATCCCTGGTTTCCACTATAACAAATCCCTTCTTCAGCGCGCAGGGTTCTCCGCACCCCCGAAAACATGGGCGGAACTGGAACAAATGGCTGTCGCAATCAGCCGCCTGGCTCCGGATATTTACGGAATCGGCATTCCGCTCCTTTGGGCGCCCGATTTCTGCCACTGGGTAACAGAATATGCCGCGACAAATTCAATCGGACACATGTATTGGAACTTTACAACCGGCACATACAACTTCGCGGCGTTCACGGAATATTTTGAAATGCTCTCGCGCATAAGGAATGCCGGAGCTGTATTCCCCGGAATGGAATCGCTTACAGACGATCAGCTTCGCGCGCAGTTTGCCGCGGGTAAAGTCGGATTTATCTGGGGCGCTAGCTGGAATGTCGGCGTACTCTACGATCAGTTCCCCTTCCAGCCGTCTGACGGATGGGATTTCGCACCCTTCCCGGTAAGAGACGTGAACACTCAGTACAGAGTGCCTTTCTCGGCAGGCGCGGCTTTCCATGTCAGCGCAGCGGTTAAAAATGATTCCAAAAAGTTGAACGCAATGCAGGATGTTATCCGCCTTTTCCTCGGCGATGACACACAAAAACAACAGTTTTCAAGCGGCCTTCGTTTCCCGATCAGGACTGACATTACCGCCAGCGCGTCCCCCGCAGCGCGTCCCCAGTGGACAAGTGTCGGCAACAGTTCGCCTCTTGGCTTTGCTACAATGCCTGCGGCCCCGCATAATGATTTTTCTCTCGAAGGTCCGGACAGAGCAGCAGTTATCGGCCAGATTCTTACAGGCCAGATCCCCATTACAGGCATTCGCGCGGCACTCACAGACCTTGATACCCGCATGAACGCCGGCTTTAATCAGGCTGTACAGCGCGGTCAGATAAAGAGAGAAAATTATATCTCTCCGAATTTTGAAACACAGTTAAGAGCCAGATAGGACTTTCTATCAGGGATTTGATTTAATGAGGCTGTATAAAAGCAGCCTCATTTTTTATTACGCGGAGGTATTCGATGTTGAAAAGAAGGGTTGATCTTGGAGGAAGCCATGTGTATGAGTTTGTCATGCTGCTTCCTTTTTTTATAGGGTTTCTCGTCTTTACTATATACCCGATTCTTTGGGCGCTTCGCTGGGTAATGTTCGATTATTCCGGTTTCGGAACGCCCTATTTTGTGGGGCTTGATAACTTTGTGCGCGCCTTTACCCGTGACAGGGAATTCTGGCGTTCCATGTCTAATACTTTTTATCTTGCGTTCATGAAACTGATTATTGAAATTCCTTTAGCGTTAATTATAGCCTTCCTTGTTAACAATAAAGTAAAAGGCAGTTCTTTCTTCCGCGTAATTTATTTTCTTCCCACTGTTTTCAGCATGGCGGTTGTCGGACTTATTTTTACAATTCTTTTCAGCGCGTACAACGGCATTGTCAATTCGGCGCTTGTAGGCTTAGGCGTTTTTACGCAGAATTTTAACTTTTTCGGTTCGCGCTGGTCCGCGATAAATGTAATTCTCTTTGTGTCAATATGGTCTACGATCGGTATCAACATGATTTACTTTTTAATGGGACTGCAAAACGTTCCCAATGAATTATACGAATGCGCGACACTGGACGGCGCGTCAGCGCCAAGGCAGTTTTTCAGCATAACAATTCCAATGCTCGCTCCTGTTTTGCAGATGGTCATAATGCTGAGCGTTATCGGCACAATGAGGATCAACGATGTTGTCCTTGTTATGACAAACGGCCAGCCGGGAGGCACAACGGAAGTCGCGATGACGCATATCCTTAAAATGTTCTTTAACTTCGGCGCTATGGGCGGACGCCGGCAGCTTGGTTACGGCTCCGCGCTCGCGATTATTATGGGTATAATACTGGCGATAATGACAATAACTTACCTTAAAGTATCCAAACGCATGAAGAATGTTTATTAGGGGGAAAGTGTGAAAATTAATATAAAAGCAGTAATACCGAATATTTTTATTTATATTTTCCTGATTACTCTGGTTTTTGTCGCTCTCTTTCCCGTTGCATATATATTTTTATCTTCATTTAAGACGAACATGGAAATAATGCTCGGGGGAGTATCACTGCTTCCCGCTAAATGGATGTTCAACAATTACGCCCGCGCGTGGCAGCTTGCGAACTTTTCACAATACACATGGAACAGTTTATATATGTGCGCGTTCATCGTAGTTGGATCGATAATCGCGGCGACAATTCAGGGGTATGTATTTTCCCGCGGAACAAGCAAAGTAACCAGATTCATTTACGGGATGGTAATGGCTTCCCTTTTTATTTCCGTGGGAAGCTTAAGCTTGTTTCCGCAGCTTCAGATAACGCAGTTCCTGAAAATCGATCGCAGCTTATGGGGCGTAATTTTAATTTATGTTTTTGGGATGAATGTCGCGTATGTTTTCCTTTCTACAAGTTTTTACAATCAGATACCAAAGGAAATTGACGAAGCCGCAAGAATCGACGGATGCAATTTTTTCCGTATTTACAGATCAATTCTTTTCCCGCTTACTAAACCGCTTATCGCGACAATCGGGCTTATCTCGTTTCGGGCTTCATGGAGCGAGTACCTTATGCCCTACATTTTTACGTTAGGCGATCAAAGCAAATGGCCGCTTGTAGTAGGCGTTGTTTCGCTGCGTTCTATGGGCGGCGAATCCGCTGTCGCGTGGGACCTTATGCTCGCGGGCATCAGCATTTCAATCATCCCGATGATGGTTGTTTATCTTATCTTTAACCGTTTTTTCATTACAGGTCTTACTGAAGGTTCGATAAAAGGCTGATTTTAAAGCCGCGGCATTCGATCTGTGCTTCTGCCGTAATTGCCGGGAGGAAGCATTTCTGGAACTGGCGTTCCTGGAACTGGAGTTCCCGGAAAGACGCGGAAATCCTGCGGGTTGGGAAGTTCCGGCAGACTGCCGGGATTTCCGCGCGAACCTCTTTCAAAATCGCCTGGGCTGATGCCGCCGCCCATATTGCCTCTTCCTCCGCCCATGTAATTGTTACTTCCGCCAAGACTTGTAATAATGCTGCCAAGCGCGGCGTCAGACGCTTTTTGATCGTTGACGTATAACGAATATGTTTTCCCGATTTTAAATTCCGGCGATGTAAAAGCCGAAACCCTGAACGCCATAAGCGCTGTGTAACTTAAAAGTATTTTTTCATTTTCATCCCTTATATCGATGCTGGTGCCGGCAGGCAGCTGCTGGTTAAATGTGACGTATAAAATCGGCTGCGTAGACTGCCCTGACACATTCATCACGCTTCCCGCCGTGATAAGTTCGCCGCCTGTCAACAAAAAAACGCCGTCAAGATCGATTGCGCCTTCCATTCCCATTGACTGCCCGCTTATGGACAATGAACCGCCTTCCAGAAATATATTATTATTGGAATCTATGCCGTCCCTTAACGCGTGTATGTTTATTATCCCGCCCGTTATGCGCACATACATATTCTGATTGGCAGGGCCGCGCATCATCTGCCAGCCGCCGCGCATATTGTTCATGCCCGTAAGCTCGCTGTCTCTTGCGTTAATGCCGTCGTCTCTTGCGTAAACATTTACAATGCCGCCCGTTATGGTGACATTGAGCCCTTCAATTCCTTCATAGCTTTCAATGATATTTATGTAACCGCCCGCGATCAAAACAGACCCCCCTGTTGTTATTCCGTCGTCCGCGGCTTTTATTGTCAGGCTGCCGTTATAGATTGTGATACTGGTCTCCGCCTGCATGCCGTCGTCTCCCGCGGAAATATTAAAGGTTCCGCCGTTTATGGTTATAAATCCGTAATCGGGGTTAGAATCGTTATTTGACTGGATTCCGTCGCCGCCCGCAATCAGGTTAAATTCTCCGTCCTGGATTATTACGCCGTCCCTGCCGCGCAAGGCGTCGCCCGCGGCTGTTATGTTAATTGTCCCGCCGCTTATTACAAGAAAATCCTGCGCGCGGATTCCGTGATGAAAATTCCCAGTGACGTTTAACGTTCCGTTCCCGGAAATAACAAGGTCATGCTGCACAAAAATCGCCGCGTTGTTTTCCGTATCAGAATGAATGCCGTCAGAAATATAATTTACGGTTCCGTCCGCAAGAATTAATTCCACGCTTTTCGATCGCGGGGCGAAAATCGCCTGACCCGCCGGGTTATTTAAGATTACGCCGTCAAGAATTATTTCCACTTCGTCGCTTCTTGTCGCGTTAATCAATATCTGCCCTGTATGTTCGCCTGAAATCCTGTACCTGCCTCCCTTTGTGATAAGCGCAACGCCGTCAATAAATTCGATAGGCGCCGCGCTGACAGCCGTTATCTGCGCAGGTTGAGAGCCAAGAACGCCTGACGCGTACGCTTCGCCTTTGCAGCCCGTAAGTATCAGCGTTAAACACAAGAGCGTCAGAAATAAATCAGATTTAATACTTTGAAACATTCTTACAGTTCCTCCCTGTTTATATCACGGCTTAGCATAATAGTTAAATTTCCGTTTCTGCTGCGGAGTTCATCGATAAATTTTTTAGGCAGACATGAAGTCTTTAGGCGGACCGCGTATGTCAGTTCAAACAGGCTTCCCAAATTGACTGTTTTTACTTTTTCAAGTTCCGCGCTGCTTGTATATTTCGGGAATATTTCATCAAACAGCCCTTCATAATCAAGATTCTCAGGTATCTTTATTTTCAGATAACGGATGTTTCCGTTTTCGCCGAAGGAAAAGCGCGTTAATAAAAGCGACACTCCGCCGATAATGAGCAGGAACACAAACGCGTAGAAAATGTAGCCAAGCCCCGTTACAAAACCGATAGCCATCGCGAAAAAAAGCGAACCAATTTCTCTTGCGGTTCCAGGAATCGAACGGAAACGTATCAGCGAAAACGCGCCTGCGACAGCGATTCCAATGCCGATGTTTCCGTTAACAAGCATTATTATAACCTGTACAATCGCGGGCAGCAGCACCAGCGTGGAAGCAAGGCTTTTACTGTACTTGTTTCTGAACACATAAATTCCCGCGATTGCAAGACCGAAAACAAGCGAAGCTATCGTGCAGATGACCATTCCCTGCAGCGTAGGCCCCGAATTAATAATACTGCGATTTAAAAAATCAAGCGGCATTTTCTTTTTCCTCCTTTAAGCCGTGATATTTTGATGAACGCTGCGCGCCTGAAACCATTTGCACATAACAAGCGCCTACTTTAGAAAAGGACACCGGAAATATTTCCAGCTCGCTGAGTAATCCCGCAAGCCACAACGGAATGGCCCCCGGTGTTTTTATTTCCAAAACCATCTGATCCTGATTCAAAACCCGCCTGTTTTTATTAAACGAAAGATGATTTGCCGGAATCAAATGATAAAAAATATCCCTGTCAAAAGTGACCCGCAAATTATTGTCTTCCATGTCATTATAAGCGATCCTTTTATACTCAACATGAATTTTTTCGCAAACCGCGTTTATCCTTGTAAAGTAATAAATTTCCCGCGAAATTTGCGAATCGTCCGCAGATAAAATGGATAAAATATCAGTTATGCCTTTTGATTTTAACCTGCTCAGGGGAAAAGCGATTCTGCGTTTGTAAACGATTCCGTCAAATTTTTTCTTCAGCTCAAGATAACCTTTCGATTCAGGATTATATTGATTATAAAACCGCAGCCGCAGTTTTTCCTTGTATAAAGGTTTTTCCATTGATTCGCTGATAATGTCAAAGTTATCAGTATCAAAATAAACATTCTGCACAAGGTATTCGCCGAAACGGTCGACAGTCATGCGCTGCGCAAGATGCTTCTGCAGAACCGCCGCCTGCCCGCCCGAAATAATGTATTTTTTTTCTTCCCGCATAAAAATATTATCCAAACCATGCCTCCGGTAAAATAACACATTTAATGTTAATTCTACTATATAAAACTGTTTTAACGCATAATTGGTAACTGAATTCTAACTGAACAAATCAGGAAAAATCCCGCTTTTTTTCCAGTTCAAACCAGAACGTACTGCCCCTGCCCGCCTGTGAAACAACCCCGTAATCGCCCCCGTGCATTTCAACAATTTTCTTAACTATCGAAAGCCCCAAGCCTGTGCCTGTAACCGCTCTTTTGTGCGCTTTGCCGCTCCTGTAATATCTGTCCCAGATAAAAGGCAATTCTTCTCCGCTGATGCCTTCGCCGCTGTCCGTGACAGAAATCCTGACGTTCGCATCAGTTACTGTCTGCGTTACAGATACTGCGCGGCTGCCGCCCGAATAATTTACAGCGTTAACAAGCAGATTGTAAAAAGCCCTGTTGATTTTAGTTTCATCAGCATCGATAAATACGTCGCTGTCATAAATAAAATCAATCTGATATTTTTGATTTTTTAGAAGCTCACGCAGTACATCGATTGTTTCTCCGGTGTTTTTTGTCAGATTGACGCGGCTTATGTTCAGGTTTTCCATTCCAGCTTCCAGTTTGGAAATATCCATCACGTCATTTACAAGGCTTGTAAGCCGCTTTGTCTCGTCCATGATCACTACAGCCTGCTCTTTTGTTATTTCCGCGGGAAAATCGCACATCATTTCCGCGTAACTGTAAATTAAAGTTAACGGCGTCAGAAGATCGTGCGAAACATTCGCTAGAAGTTCCCGCCTAAGCGATTCTGTTTTTCCAAGCTCTGCGGCTGTTGTGTTTAACGTTTCGGACAGCTCTTCAATTTCCGAAAAACCTTTACCGGAAAAATGCGTACTGTAATTGCCTGACGCAAGATTGCGCGCAGAATTATTAATTACTTCTATAGGTTTTGATACGTGCCTTGCGATAAACACTGCAAGAATTACCGCCATTAAAAGCATAATCACGGAAATCATTAACAGCTGGCTGCGAAGCGTCGTTACAGTTGCGTTAACGGGAGTAATTACAGCGTTAATAATGATAGCTGTGTCGTTTAACGTTTTTACATATACAAGGGATTCTGTCTGCATGCGCTGGCGAAACGGCTGGCTGCGGTTGCCGGACTGCCTGCCCGGCTGAAAACGTATTTCATTATCCGCAAGCGCGGAAAAATACTGATAATATTCGCCGCCGTTTTCCGCCGCCCTTGTTATAAGCGCGGTATTCAGCATATAATCTTGCGGCATCGCGCGCATGGGCGAATCAAGCCCTATTTGCGAAGCAGGTGACGGCAGCTGCGAAGCAGATGACGGCGGCCGTAAAACGCTTCTTCCGTCAAGGCCGACAATATCAGCCGTAAAATCGCCGTCTTCAGATAACGCGCTGACAATTTCCGGCAAGTTTTCATTATTGATGCTGGAAATAATAATTGACGCGCTATTTCTTATTTCCGATATTCTGATATGCCTGTAAAAATCATTTAAGAAAACAATTTGAAAAAGCCACAGAACAACAAGCAGAAAAAGACAGAAGCCTAGCAGAAAGCCGAATATTTTCCATTTTAATTTTATTTTTATTTTATTTTTTTCCAATTAATTATCCTCAAACCTGTAGCCAAGTCCTCGCAGCGTCTTGATTAAATTCCCGTACGGCCCAAGCGTTTTTCGCAGCAGTTTAATGTGCGTGTCAAGAGTTCTGTCGTCGCCGAAATAAATAAACCCCCAAACTTCCGATAATATCTTCTCGCGCGGCACTGCGATGTTTCTGTTTCGCAGCAGCAAAAATAAAAGATCATAAACCTTTGGAGCCGCATCAACCTGCACTCCATCGATAAAAATTTTACGCGCGCTCATGTCAGCGGTAAAACCGTCTTTTTTATATACTTCATTAACTGCCGCGGCTGATCTTCTTAGTATCGCCGCGATGCGCAGCATAATTTCTTTGGAAGAAAAAGGTTTTGTCACGTAATCATCAACGCCCAGCTCAAACGCGGACACTTTATCGTATTCTTCGCCCCTTGCCGAAAGCATGATTACAGGCACGCCGGAAAATTTTCTGATTTCACCTACCGCTGTAAAACCGTCCATTTCCGGCATCATTATATCCATTATGACAGCGTCAAATTTTTCTTTTTTGCAAGCCTGCACCGCCTCAGCTCCGTCGCACGCTTCAACTGATTCATAACCTTCAAAATCAGCGTATTTTTTTATTACCGTGCGAAGTCCCGCTTCATCGTCACAGATTAAAATTTTCGCCATAATGTTTTACCATACAGAAAATTATAAATTATTTTACCGGAATATATGTGAATTCTAACTGAATTTTTTATTAATGATTGGACTTGTTCGACAACTCGGTTAGTTGTCTCACAAGTCCTGCATTTTTTCAAGCTAAAGGTTTTTCTTTTAGATAAATGATCGAGCAAAAAAACGCAGTCAGCGGCATCGCGAATAAAATTCCAAGGCTCCCCGCAAGCGCCTGCAGGATTTCAACCGCCATCATCTCGCTGTTAAATAAACCCAAAAGCGATGTTGAATAAATTGTTAAAAGCAGTACAAGAGTAAGCGAGCTTCCGATGTAAGCGAGAATTAAGGTATCCGCCATGCTGCCCATTATGTCGCGGCCGATTGTAAAACCGGATTTAAGAAGTTCCTTAAACTTTATGTTTGCAGCTTTTTCCTTTACTTCCCATAACGATGAAGAGATCGAAATCGACACATCCATGATCGCGCCCATCGCGCCGATAATAATGCCGGCAAAAATTACAGCGTTAAGATTAAGCTGCACGTCGCCGGGAAGATTGATAAGATAACGCGAATGTTCATCAATTATTCCCGTAAGGTAAAGCGTCTTGTCCATGATAACGGCGATAATCCCCGCGATTATAACGCCGCCCGCGCATCCCGCCATTGAAGCGGCGGCTTTTTTATTAAAACCTATTACGATTAAATTCACCATCGCGATTACAAAAATACAGACAATAACCGACATAACATAAATATTTTTACCTGATAAAATCGCAGGAACAAAAACCGCGAAAACAGCGGTGCATGTAAACCCGAGCGAAAGAATTGTGTTAAAACCTTTTGTTCCGCCGAAAAGCAAAAGACAGAAAACAAACAATCCGCCCAGAACAAGCAGGGCGTTTATGCGCACATATCCGTTAAAGTACCATCCTATGTCGCTTTTATATAAAAGCACTTTATCGCCGCTGCTTACTTCTTTTGCCCTGTCAATTAACTGCGGAGTGAAAGTCTGCTCCGCTGTGACAAGTTCGCCCTTGCGCGATCCGTTAATAATTACGGCTTCAAAAATAATTTTATCGCCCTGCATTATCGGAGCGAAAGTATCATAGTCGTCAAAATTTTCTATAAAATCAAAATTGGGTTCAACCTTTTCGATTATTTTTTGAACTTTCGCCCTTACAATTTCCTGCGACGGATTCTGAAAAGTAAACATCCCGTTCTTCGCGATGTTATGCCCAACCACAAGAAACAGAATTGACGCGGCAATCGTAATAAGATAAGTAATTTTTATTCTAATCAATTAATTACTCGATCTTAAACACCATGTAACGTCCCGCAAGCAGATTCACTTCAAAAACGCTTTCGTCTTCGCCGCAGCGCGCTTTTTTGCCGGGGCGCATTCCAGCGGGCACTGACAAAGGCGTAATTTTCGCGCCCGGCCTGTTGATTGAAAGACGGACTGTTTCCGGCCTGTCAATAAATGACTGCAAAATAAAAGTATTATTGTCATACGGGAAAAGTCCGATTCTGCCGCAGCATTCAAGCGTTACGGGCAAATTCATTTCGCGCCGGAGCATTGTAAGCGTTTCCGCGGGAAGTTTGTAAAAATCCGCCGGAACATCGGGAATTGTCACCACGTAGAAAGTGCCCTTGTCGTAAGAGCCGCACAATAGAAGCGGATGGCTTGAATACGGAGTCAGCGCCGATGAAAGCACCCACAAATCATTTTCGTTATACGCAACATGCGGAATTGTGACAGGCGCGAGCGATCTTAAATCGCCGTTATTTCTCTGCCCGAATCCGCTAACGGTAAATCTGTCTGTAATCACTTTTCTGTCTGTAATTTCCATCGGCAGAATGTCTTCGATTCCGTGATCTTCAAGCGCTTTATACAAACCGCTTGTTACAAAAACCTTGCTCCCGTTTAAAAGACTCTTTTTTATTTTGTTTACGATGTCGCTGTCCCATGAAGCGTCAGCGGTAAGAAAAACAGTTTTCGCGTTCTCGGGGTAATAAGGATACGGATCGAGCGGAACGCCTGACATTCCGATATGTTCATGCAAAAGCCTTTCGCCGCAGGAATGGTACGGCTTGTAACACGCGGCGCCGACAGGCTCGCCGATCTGCCCCATAAAAAGATCGGCTTCATCGTAAAACGCGCCTACAGCTGCGGCGAAAGAAGGACCGTTTACAAGCAACGGGAAACAGAAGAGCATCTGCTCGCGGCATTTTGCGAATAACGTTAAGTACGCCTGCTGCACATAATCTTCAAGATTACATTCAAATAGATCGTACCAGCCGCCGCCGTTTTTTCCCGGCTTGATATGTTCAAAAAGACGCGGCAAAAAGAAACTTAAATAACGCGGAAGATTCTGGTGGGTAAAGTGCGGGTCTCTTGTTTCCGTTCCCGTGTAAATTGCGTCAAACATTTTTGATTCATCTTCAAGATTGTAGCCGTTAGCCTGAAAACTGTCGTACCAGTTGGGATATTTTATAACAACGCTGACTTTGGGATTCGCGGCTTTCGCGTTTTTAATAATAACATTCTCGGAAATATCGTTCATAAGCGCGAGTCTGAATTTTTCCCAGCTCTTGCTTCCTTTTGCCTTGATGCAGGATTCGCAGCGGCAGTTTGTAAAATAAAAATCGTCAAGTATCACTTCGTCGAATAGTTCAGCGGTGTATGCCGCGATTTCGCCGAGCCTTTTGCGGTTTGCCGGGTCTGTAAAGCACATGCTGCCCATTAATGTGCGCGTAACGGTTGTCGTTATCCCGCCTGAAACCTGATAGCCGTATTTCACAAACAGGGCTTTCACTTCTTCCATTTTTTTTCGTTCGATTAAAATTTCAGAGCGGTAAGTTTCAAGATATATTTTATCCAGCTTGATATATCTTGCTGTTTTTTCGATGTCAGCCTTAATCTGTTCTACTGAGTTATCATTTAAATAACCCGCCGGCGCGTAAGTAACTGTTAAAAAATTCTTATAATGCATGCTTCACTCCTTTAAGTTACATTTTAACCAAGATTTTATGAACTTTTCCATCTTTAAAAGCCGGAATCACGCCTTCATGCGGCTTGCCGTCAACAGTTAAAGACTTTACTCCCTTTTCCGCGCCCGCGCTGTTGTCAACCGTTATGTGATAATCCGCGCCCCGGAAATGGCGCGTAACAGTAAAGCCTTTCATGTCTTTCGGAATGCATGGATCGATTAAAAGGCCGTCAAACACGGGGCGCACTCCAAGGATATACTGCGAAATGCTTACAAATGTCCATGCCGCCGTTCCCGTGAGCCATGAGTTTTTCGCTTCGCCGTGGCGCGGCGCGTCTTTGCCTGCGACCATTTGCGCGTACACATACGGTTCCATTCTGCGGAGATCGCTGTCGTCTTCGCGGTAGGCAGGGCAGATTTTCGCGTAAGTTTCAAAGGCGCGCGTTCCCCTGCCAAGAACGGTTTCGCCGATTGTCACCCACGGATTGTTGTGGCAGAAGATTCCGGCGTTTTCCTTGTAACCGGGCGGATACGATGAAACTTCACCTAACTCAAGATGGTAGTCCTTGTACGCGGGCTGCAGCAAAACAATTCCGTACTTGGTATCAAGATGCTCCTTCACTGCATCAAGCGCCTTTACCGCGCGCCCGTCGTCAGCGCCGATTCCCGCCATTACCGCGAAACCGTTCGACTCGATAAAAATCTTTCCGTCATTACATTCCCTGCCGCCTATTTTTTTTCCGTACGCGTCATACGCGCGGACAAACCAATCGCCGTCCCAACCGTGCTGGTTAATTGCGTGAATCATCAGCTCGATTTCTTTTTTTGCGTATAACGCTTCTTCATCGCGTTTTGTGCGTTTGCAAATCTCGATATAATCCGGGCCTGCGAAGGCGAAAATCGCCGCGATTAATACAGATTCAGCCACGCCGCTTTCAAAGTTCGCTGTTGTCTGAAATGATTCGCCCGGCACAGCGGAAAAACAGTTAAGATTAAGGCAGTCGTTCCAGTCGGCGCGGCCAATCAGCGGAAGACCGTGCGGCCCCTTATGCGTTACGATGAAATCGAAAGAGCGTTTTAGATGGATAAAAAGCGTGTCAGCTAATTTTTCATCGTTATCGAACGGAACCTTTTCGTCGAGTATGCCGTAGTCGCCCGTTTCTTTTATGTAAGCCGCGACACCGCAGATTAACCACAGCGGATCGTCGTTAAAGCCTGTGCCGACTTCGTTGTTGCCTCTTTTTGTAAGCGGCTGATACTGATGATACGCGCTGCCGTCGGGGAACTGCGTCGCGGCGATGTCCAAAATACGCGAACGGGCGCGCTCCGGAACAAGATGCACAAATCCAAGCAGGTCCTGATTTGAATCGCGGAAACCCATTCCGCGCCCGATGCCGGACTCAAAATATGACGCGCTTCTTGACATGTTAAACGTCACCATACACTGGTATTGATTCCAGACGCCTGCCATTCTCGCCATTTTTATATCGTCAGGGCGCGAAGACATGGACGTGTCAACGGTGAATTTGCCCAAAAGATTTTTCCAGTACGCATTTAAATCAGCTAACGCCATGTCCGCGGCTTCGGTTGTGCTGTATTTTTCAAGCAGTTTATTGGCGGGCGTTTTATTTATTACTCCCTGCTGCTCCCATTTCTGTTCCTGCGGATTTTCGCAGAAGCCCAGCACGAACACATATGTTTTAGATTCCCCCGGCGCAAGTCTTGCCTTAATGTGATGCGATCCGACAGGCGCCCAGCCTGACGCGACAGAGTTTCCAGCTTCTCCCTTAAAAACCGCCTGCGGCGAATCAAAACCGTTATATAAACCAAGAAAGCTCTGCCTGTCGGTATCAAACCCGCTGACAGCGGAATTGACCGCCCACACAGCGTAATGATTCCGCCTTTCACGGTATTCTGTTTTATGATAAATACGCGCCGCGCCCTGCGGATGTTTGTTATCAGCGGAATGAATTTCAATCTCTACTTCGCCGATGCTGAAATTGCGCTGGAAGTTGGTCATGTCGTCATTCGCGTTCCAAAGGCAGAACTCTACAAAAGAAAACATGTCGATATTTTTTTCAGTTTTCGATTCATTGGTCAGCGTAATTTTGTGTATTTCGCAGTTGTCACCTAACGGCACGAAAGAAACCTGCGAAAAAGCAAGCCCGTTACGTGACGACGAAATGCGCGAATAGCCCATTCCGTGGCGGCATTCGTAGCGGTCAAGTTTCGGCTTCATCGGCATCCACGAAGGAGTCCAGACATCGGCGGAACCGGCGTTGCAGCCGCAGCCGCAGTCTTCAGAAGCGCAGTTATCGCGCAGGTAGAAATACCGGCCGCCAGCGTCCGCAGGCGCGTTGTTGTAGCGGTAGCGGGTAAGACGCAGCATACGCGCGTCGCGGCAGAAACAGTAACCGCCCGATGTATTGGAAAAAAGCGAAAAAAATTCTTCGCAGCCAAGGTAATTTATCCAGGGATAAGGCGTATCGGGGCGGGTAATTACATATTCCCGCGCGTCATCATCAAAATAACCGTATTGCATGATATCCTCCGCATTATTAAAGAATACCACATTTTTTGGTGACAGTCACCTACGCCAGATATAGCGGGATTTTTTTACTTAAACGCTACCTGTAGCGCAAAAGGCTAACATTCCAAAAAAATCGCTAACAATAAAAAACTGTATCAAATTGACCCAAAAAAACCAGGATATTTCCCAACTGTGTTATTATTACCAAAAACGCAGTAAAAAATATATGTTTAAATAAAAATTGAACACATTCATGTTAATTTATGGGACTGTGAGCCGAAATTGTCCCCTTAAGACGAGTTTCTTCCCGAGTCGCAGGGGGCAAGTTTCGGTTTACAGTCCAAAATTTAATAAAAATATATTCCTTTTAGTTTTATTTTGGTGTCTTGGCATGGTTTTTGCTAATAAATAAGTGTCGATGAGGACAAGCGGAATACCCGCCGAAAGGGGGATGGTTCGTTGAACCAGAAATCCGTAATATCCCATAGGACAGGAGAAAAAAATGAAAACTCTCAACATTTACCGCCCGGAATCCATTCAAAACGCCTTAAGCGATTTTGACAGGTACTTCGAATCATTCTTCGGAGACTCGCTTTTAACACCCGCAGTGAAACTGTTTAACAGGATGCCTTCGGTTGACATCAGGGAAACAGAAGACGCCTACGTTCTTGACATGGAACTGCCCGGCTTTGACGAGAAGAGCATCAACGTTCATGTTGACAACTCAAATCTGACAATTTCTACAAAGCATGAAAATGAAGAGAAAAAGGGCGATGAAAATTCAGGCGCCTATCTTCTTCGCGAAAGAAAGACCAGCGAATTTTCGCGATCATTCAAGCTGCCGGAAAACGCGAATCCCGAAGCTGTCAGCGCAGTTTTCAAAAACGGCGTATTAAACCTGAAGATCAAAAAACGAGCGGAAGCTCAGAAACGAATGATTCAAATTAACGCGGCATAACGCAAAAGCGTTACGCGAAAAAAACAAACTTACGGCATCAGACGATCCGTCTGATGCCGCAGGTTTAAAAATTTAAATATAAAATTTATTTACTAAGTAAAAATATCCTGTTAAAATAAATCAAGAGGTATAAATGGAATTATCATATACTTATTGGGAAGGAGAAAACGGCTGGCTTATAGGTTACCTTAATAATTACTCCGATCATTGGACACAAGGAAAAAATATAAACGAACTTGAAGAAATGCTGCTCGATCTTTATATGAATTTCCAGGAAGAAATAAAGAAAGAAAAAAAACAAATTAAGAAATCAGGTACGCTTCGAATTCCAGCATGAAACGAAATTTACTGTTAAAAGAAATACGCAAACGCGGGGCAATTTTTGTACGGCACGACAGAAGGCATGATATATACATAAATCCAAAAACAGGAGAGATTGAGCAAATACCGCGCCACCAAGACATTGAAGAAAATCTCGCAAGAAACATTATAAAAAATTTATCAAAAAATGTTTAAATACCCTACAGCCCCAAATCCTTTCCAATTAAAATCACTTTGATGCGTCCCGCGGGTTTGCAAAAGCGCGTTGTAACAAAGAATGAGCAGATTGTGTCCGGGCTAAGACAGTCAGCGCAGGTGCCGTTATAGCTGCATGGGGTTTCAAGATTCGGAAAACGCTGAATATTAAGCGGAGCCGCGATGGTTCTAGCGCGGACAAGCGCGTCGTCGTGTGTTTTGGCTACCTTGTTCATTCCCGCGGCGATAATAACCTGCTTCGGGCCGAAGATCATCGCGGCGACCCTGTTGCCGTATCCGTCTATGTTTACAAGCCAGCCGTCTTCGCTTAGCGCGTTTACGCCGCAGAGAAATGTGTCGCATAACAAAGCTCGGCGCATTATTTCGCCGCGTTCCTGCGCTGACGCGGCCTTATCCCTGTCCAGCAGATTATAGCCGCTCTTTTCAAGACGCTCCTGAACGCCGAGGTCAAGCAGCGTTTTTGATCCGCCCCAGGAAACAGCATGGTCTTTGGGAATCAGCGAAAATATTTTTTCCGTAGCGTCATTCGGCTCGTCAAAATAAAAAGCGTCAAAAGACCGCGCCTGAAGCGCCTTTACAACAAGCGGTCCCAGTTTGGAATATCTTTGTTCTGCAAGTGTTTTCATACATTAATTATAACATATCGGCGAAGTACATTCCAGAATTTTAAGCCGTATCGCATTTTTCATTTAATCCTTGTCAAATCCAAGTGTTTTTAATTTGATTTTCGCGGCGGATATCAACCCCTCAACGCTTTTTGTTTTATATTTTTCCGCCGCGCTCAGCGCAATCCTGCCGCAGGTTAAAGCGTCTTCAAGAGCGTTATGCGCTTCGTAAACAATGTTAAATTTTTTCGCAAGAAAAGAAAGCGAATGGCTTTCAAGCCTTGGCCACGCGCGGCGGGCAAGACTGCATGTGCAAAAATAAGAAAGCTTTGGAATCTCAAGGTCATACCACTCAAGCGCCGCGCAAAGCACGCCCATGTCAAACGAAGCGTAGTGAGCGGCTAACGGAAGATCGCCTGAAAACTGCTTTATTCCGCTGTCCCAGATATCCGCGAATGAAGGAGCGTCCTTCACATCTTTAACTGTAATTCCGTGAATCTCTGTAAAACGCGGATTAATGTAAAGTTCGGGCGGACGTATCAGGGAATAAAAAGTATCCGCAGGTTTTCCGTCAATATATTTTACAAGTCCTATAGAACAGGCGCTTTCGCGTGAAGGCTGCGCTGTCTCAAAATCGATAGCGATAAAATTCATTTATTGCCTGCCATTCCGCGCCGCGGCCTTAAGTATGTTCCGCGGAATGATCGTTACTCTTTCTGTAATGAACAAGAGTAATCACAATTCCCGCGGCAAGAATAAACAGGTTCAAAATAAAAGGCAGGTTCCTTGATATATCGGAAAGAAAACCGCCTATCCAGCCAAAGGGAGCTGTCGCAATCATGATAAACATAAACCGTATCGCCAGAATCCGCGCGCGCTCATTTGGATTTACATGGATAGCGATCAATGATTCGCCGAGCATCGCAATAGCTCCGATTGCGAAACCGTCAAACACAAGCGAAAGTAAAATTAGCGGGTATTTTATCATTCCTTCGGCAGGAATCATAATAAGCAAAAACTGCCCGATAAAATAAGACGCAAAAGCGAAAACAAGCGGCAGTTTCAATATTCCTTTTAACAGTCTTGGAATAACAAAAAATAAAAAGACAATCGCAAGAACCGATTTAAAGATGTTAAAAAAAGGAAGCAGGGCTTCAGGAACAAGCAGTTTTCTATTGACGATGATCTGCCAGAAAGTGCCGTTTATTGTCCCGACAATCCAGCCAAGAGCCGCTATCACAATAGAAAAAACCATGCCGCGGGACTGAATGATCATTTTAAGAATTTCGCCGTAACCGCCTGAAAGCTGAAAAATATTTTTACCTTTGGTTTCTTCCAGCCGCATCTTTCCTATGCTTGTTTCTTTCGACGCTAAAAATAAAACAACAACCTTTACAGCCATTAAAATAAAACCGTTTAAAAATAAAATACGGATTGCGGGAACAAGCGTCAGCTGGGAAATTAAAACCGCGGTAATCGGGGCAAAGACAGCTGAAAGCTGTCCGAACGCCGTGGTAAGGGAAAAAATCCTTGTAATCTGGGTTTTTTCAGCGTCTTCTATTAAAAGGCATGTCCATGAATTAGCCGTTACCCCGTTTGTGCCGTTTATAACAGCCGCGGCAAGAAAAAACCAGAAATTTTCTGCCCGCCACCAGATTAAAGCCGGAATACACCACGCAAGAACGTCAAAAACAGCGGTAGCCCATCTTCTGCCGATTTTATCAGTAATCGGACCGCTCAAAAAAGAAAAAACAAGCTGCGAAAGCATGCAGATAGTCGCGATAAAACCAATTCTGGTGTCATTTAACCCAAGATTTAACATATATACCGATAAATACGGCATACATAAATTCATGGAAAGACCCCAAAGCGGTTCCGTATAAACGCAGGCGCGTGTGTTCCCTTTAAGATGAAATAATGTTGAAAATAATGAATTGTTCATTTTTTATTACATTCATAATTTACCATATTAAAAATAAATTCAATTAAAAAAAATGAGCGTTTTTGTCTGATTTACCACTTGACATAACTTTCTTATAATCCTAACATAACTAATTAGGAAATATTAATGGTAAATAAGAAAAATATCCAACTAAAACCGCCAAAAATCGGTACGAGTGCTTATTTTAAACGTTCATGGATGCTTTATTTAATGTTGCTGCTTCCGCTTGCGTTCTTCTTCATTTTCCGCTATGTTCCCATGACAAACATTGTAATGGCCTTTAAGAACTATAATATGTTCAGAGGCGTCTGGTCGGCAGGAGATCCTGCCTGTAATTACGCGGTAACTGGCGTCCATATGACAGGATGCAGCCACTGGGTAGGCTTTAACTGGTTCAGCAGAGCCTTCGCTTCAAGGGATTTCTGGCTTGCCCTGCGCAATACATTGTGGCTCAATTTCCTTGATCTTCTGGTTGGATTCCCGGCGCCGATTATACTCGCTCTTGTATTGAACGAGCTTGTTTTTAAAACATTCAAGAAATTAACCCAGACAGTCATTTATCTTCCGCACTTCCTTTCATGGATAATTGTATCAAGCATCGCTTCAAGGCTTCTGGCTCCTTCAACAGGCGTTGTCAACATTTTTCTGGTAAACAACTTTGGCATAGGACCGATAGACTTCCTTATGGACAAAACGATGTGGGTCGGGACGTATGTAACGTTCGGCGTCTGGAAGGAAATGGGATGGGGTACAATCATTTACCTTGCGGCGATAACCGGAATCAACCCTGAGTTATACGAAGCGGCGGAAGTCGACGGCGCGGGACGCTGGCGAAAGTTATGGCATATAACTCTTCCGGGCATCAGACCCACGATCGTCGTTCTTTTGATTATGAATATCGGTCGTATTCTCGGCATCGAATTCGACCGGCCGTATACAATGATGAACAATATCGTAATTGAGGTGGCGGACGTGTTATCAACCCTTGTTTACAGACTTGGTATACGATCGTTCCAATTCTCCCTGACAACGGCTATCGGCTTATTCCAGTCGTTAATTTGTGTTATCTTCCTTGTCGGAGCGAACACTCTGGCAAAGAAATTCGGCGAACGCGGTATTTGGTAGGGAGAAGAAAATATGCAAATCAGATCAACAGGTGCTAGAATAAATGATACGATAATTGTTATAGTCTGCATTTTTGTGATTCTTCTCTGCGTTATGCCGATGTTAAATCTTCTTGCCCAGTCATTAAGCAGTTCGCAGGCGGTTATAAACAGTCAGGTCAGATTCCTTCCGGTTCTTCATGACGCGGAAGCCAACACATTCAATTACGGCATAACCATGGAATCATACCGGTACGTTTTCCTGGATAAATCTTTTGCCCGGTCAATGTGGTGGACTGCCATTCTTACGGTTATCTGCACATTGCTTTCCCTTACAATGACAGTTTTATGCGCTTATCCTTTAACTTACGACTGGCTCAAAGGGAAGGGCGTTATCAATACAGTAATAATATTCACCATGTATTTCAGCGCGGGCACAATTCCCAGTTATATATTGATGAAAACGCTCGGGCTTTTGAACAATCCGCTTGTTTTGATAATTCCAAACTGCCTTTCAGTATTTAACGTAATTATTCTTCGCAGTTTCTTTTTCGGGATTCCTGACAGTTTGCGCGAATCCGCGGAAATTGACGGCGCGAATCCCTTTACTGTTCTTGTTAGAATTTATCTTCCGCTTTCCGGACCCGTACTTGCCACGCTTGCGCTGTTTTATGCTGTAGGCCGCTGGAACGGATTCGGCGACGCGCTTTTATATCTCAGCACAGCGCCGCAGTGGGTTCCAATCCAGCTTAAGCTTTGGCAGCTTATTCAAAACATGACATCCATTGACGTAAGCACTGTAGAAATGGTAGCAGGCACAATCCCGCGCGCGTCAGACGCAATAAAAGCCGCCGCTATAATGTTTGCCACAGTGCCAATTCTTATCGTTTACCCCTGGCTCCAGCGTTATTTTATTAAAGGCGTTACTATCGGAGCGGTAAAGGGCTGATTCAGGATTCATTCATATGGATAATCTGATCATTTAAAGATATTTAAATAGTCAGGTAGTCTATATGGAGAATATAGACATTATTTTTTAGGAGGACCTTATGAAAAAGATTTTAATGTCATTGGTTATTGTCTTAATGGCGGCTCTGGTATTAACCACGGGCTGTCAAGGCGGAACCAAAACAACAGGCGGTGGAGCAATTACCGTTGAGGTTTTTGATCGCGGCACAGACGGCGGAAGATCCCTTGCGTACGACAATGCGTGGACAGACTGGATTAAAGCAAAAGTAAAAGCCGATCTTAATCTTGATGTAACATTTGTTCCGGTAGGACGCTGGTCAGAAAACACTGATATCGTAAACCTGATGGCATCCCAGAGCGCGCCGGATGTATGCTATACATACGCAGGCGACATGGTTGCGAACTTCAGGGATCAGGGTGGTATATTAAATCTGGCTCCCTACATTGAATCACATCTTCCGGATTTGAAAAAATTGCTCGGTCCGGATCCTGCGATTTCCGGCAAGGATTTTATTTACAGGCAGCAGGATCAGAATACCGGCGCTATTTATTCAATCCAGAGCGCGCGTGTCGCGCTGGCCCAGCGGAATATCTTCATCCGCCAGGACTGGCTGACCGCTCTCAGGCTCCCGATGCCGACAACATTCCAGGAATTTTATAACACGCTCGTAGCGTTCCGCGATCGCGCGAATGAACTTCCGGGTAACGTCGGTTCAAGAGTTGTTCCTTACGGACAAAACAACGACGCCCGCTGGGGTCTCAGAGATTTGATCCGCCACTTTATTCAGCCGATGAGCGACAGGGATCGCTGGGTTTACAGCATTCACGAACGTGATCTGATGATGCCCGGATTCAAAGACGGCGTTAGAGAAATGAACAAATGGTACAACGAAAGACTTATTTATCAGGATTTCCCGCTCATGACAGTAGCGGACGATTTTAACAACCTGATGAAGTCCGGCGTTGTCGGCGCAATGAGCCAGAACTGGGATACAATATACAGACAGGATTTATTAATAAATCAGGAACTTGCGCGTAATGTACCCGGAGCGGAATTTGTGCCTATAGACCTTGGCCTTAACAACAGAGAAATGATGGACAAAGCTGGTCTTCATATGTTTATTCCTTCCTTCACAAAGAACATCGAAGGCGCGCTGGCATATCTTAACTGGCTCGCAAAACCGGAAAATTACAGCTTTATTCAGATTGGCGAAGAAGGCATGAACCATGTTATGGAAAACGGCGCTCCCAGAACTTTCGCGATGCCGGCTAATCACAAATGGATAATGAACTCAGGAAATAATATCGACTATACAATGCCGCTTAACGGCGTAAACATGGGAACCGACGCTCTTAACGCAAGAGTTCTCGCGTTAAGCTACGGCAGCACACCCGCTGACACTATTGTAAAAGCGTATGAAATTTCCGTTAAGAACGCGCGCGCAGGCGCGGTTTATCAGGTAACAACAACTGTAAACCAGTATTCGCAGACACTGCAGGATAAGGGCGACGCTATGCTCGCGCAGGCGATCAGAGCGACACCGGCGCAGTTTGATTCTGTATTTGATACAGGATATCAGGACTGGCTGCAATCAGGCGCGACAGAAGTTTACAACGAAAGAAATCGTCTGTGGCCCAGATAAGAATTAAGAATTAAAATCTGATTAGATTCCGGCGTTTGAGAAATCAGGCGTCGGATTTTTTTTGCTTAAAAAATTTCTTCAAGCACATAAAAAACATTTTTATCGGTGCCAAAGATTACTCTTTTTCCCGCGATTACCGGCGCTGAAAGAACCGCGCCGTCAATTTCCATCTGCCAGAGAAATCTACCGTCACGCGCAGAAATGCAGACAAGCTGCGGCGGATTATAGTCATTTCCAAGAAGCCCGAAATAGACCCTATCGCCTGAAATAGTCGGCGGAGAACTTACAGGCAGATCAAAAACCGCTTCCCATTTAAGCTCGCCTGTTTCGGCTTCAAACGCGCGGGCGGTACAGTCCCCGCCTGTAAAGATAATTGAATTTCTCCATACAGCAGGCGCCATAAAATCCAGAATATCGCAGTTTCTCCAAAAATAATCCCACATGCTGTTATAAGTAAAATTTGAATTTAAAATGCCGTCATGATATTTTTGCCAGACGATCTCACCTGTATGGCGGTTTATCGCATGATAACCAAGAACAATCACATCGCTGTAAATATCCGCTGTCCCCATGAATAATAAATTTCCGCGGATTGGAGAAAAAGAATACCAGATTGCATCTATTGAGTAATATGATAAAAACCAGAGAAATTCTTTTTTATAGATGTCAAAAGGACCGACCTGCGAAACGCTTTGGCCTGTCGCCATATACATCACGTCGTCTTCTATAATGAAAGTGAAATTGTACCATCCGGGATTATTAATTCTGTACTGCTCTTCACCGTCGGGCGATAAAAAATAAATTGCGTCAGCGTCGCCGACAAAGACAATAAAATCGCCGTACCGCTGCACAAGCGAATTAATCTGGCTCCTTGTCTGAAAGTTCCATATTTCTTCCCCGGATTCAAGCGAAAGAGCGTAAAGTTTTCCGTCCTTGCAGCCAAAGTAAACTTTGTCTTTATCAGCGTAAGGAATTGAATTTATTTCAGCGCCGCTTTTGAAAACCCAGCGCATGTATCCGCTTTCTACATCAAGCGCGTAGAAATTGCCGTCATATGATCCGAAATAAATTGTATCACCGATAACCAAAGGCGGATTAAGAGACCTGATTGTTTCATCCGTTGATTGAAGATTTATTTTCCATTTAAGGCCGAGCGGCGGCGTTATCCGCGAAACGCTTGCCCCCCTTCCGCCTTCTCCGCGGAACTGAACCCAGTCGCTGCTGCGCGAACAAGCCGGTAAAAAAAAGCAAAACAATATAACGAAGATCACGCAAAAGCGTAAAGACGCAGGAGATTTCATAAATATGCCAACCCCCTTAAATTAATAACGCGTATAAAAAAGCGGTGAATCCCTTTCTTTTTTACTGCCGTTAAAATATTTTTATATTCCAATCTTAATAAATTAAATTTATTTTCAGGCTCGTAAGGATCAGCAAATTCTTTCCAGCGAATTTCTGAATATATATCAGCGAAATTCTTAAAATATGAAACCGCTTCGTTCATTTCCGGTACAGGCGTCTTTTTGTTTCCGCGTGAACTTCTTCCGGTAAAAAACAATTCTGAATATTCATGCGCGGTTTTTGAAGCGGGCTTGATCGGGCTGCCGTCAGCGGCAAGACGGGCAAGAAGAAGCAGATACAGGCAGCGCGCGCGGCTTCTGTAATTTCCTTTTTGTGACCCAAGATACAAAACAAACTCTCTGCCGTAGCGCAGAGCGTAAGCTAGGACAACAGCCGCGGCCAGAAGAATAAGCGCAGCCCTGCCTGCCGCCTGCCATGGAAACTTACGAACCTGCGATAAAGTTCTGTTTTCATCGAGTATCGGAATAACAACATCCCAGCTGCTTATGTCTCCCGCGCCAAGGGGCGGAATCGCGAAAGATGTCGCTTCAAAATCGATCCAGCCATAATCGGGGATATAAAACTGCGTCCATGAATGAGCGTGAGCGCTTGTCACCATGTAAAGATTCTGGAAAGGGAACTGCTGTAAAAAAGGAATGCCGCGTCTTAACACAATCAATCCGTCTATATGGGCCTGCGTCTGAAGACCTTCAGCCGCAAGGTAGCCCGTAACAACCCGCGACGGAATTCCGGCAAGCCGCCCAAGAAGCGCGAGCGTGTTAGAAAACTCAACACAGTCGCCGTCTTTAGTGACAGAAAGAAATTTCTTTAATGCGGAAATTGAATAATCATCGTTATATGACAAGTTGTATTGAAAATCAGAAAAACTTGTAAGTATGGCGATGATATTTTCCATATACTCATTGCCGGTTCTTCCGCCAAGTTTTGAAAAGAAATAAGTTAAATATCCTTCGTTTCCGGTAATTTCCGCGCGGTTTTCACTCCACAACTTCAGCGCATAATCTAAATAATTTTTAAAAATTACCATGTCTTCGTTTTCCAGCGTAATTTCCAGATACGGAGCAAGCGCGGTTTTTTCGCGTTCTGTAAAATAACGGGTCGGATTATTTACAAGTAACAGGGGATCATCAACGTGAATATCCGACACTGTCTGGTGAATATAACGCAGGGGGCCTGCGTTTTCATTTAATATAACAGGATCAGCGGACAAAGGACGCCATTGAAAATATTTTTGCCGCAGGATGGAAAGCGAATAGATTTCGTTTCTGATCCTGTTGTAATCATACTCGCGCTCCGAATTATACCATGTTACAAAAAGCCTTTGACTGCTTATCTGGTTTACAGATTCCTGCGGACTTGATAGGAAACCTTTTTCGGGATCAAGCTGACCGCGGAAACTATCGCCCATATAAACAGGCTCATTTTCAGACACAACGATTTTAACAAGATACTGACGGCTTTCCCCTGAACCGTCTGATGTTCCAGGCCATTCATGTTCAGAAACGCCGCGGAGCTCTCCACTCTCTCCCCCTTCTTCACTTGCCGGCAACGTTCTTCTGCCGTTACCCCTTTGGGGCATTCCGCGTTCAGCGTCCGAAGGCTGTATCCTTTGCGGTATACGCTCAGAAACAAGATTGTCAACAATCATATTTTTAACGAAATCAGGCGGAAGAAGGGCAAGCGCAATTACAAACACAGCGGCAGCGGAAAGAAAAAAAGCGATACCTTCCTTCCATGCTTTTACGCGGCTGTTCAGATTTAAAGCAAGATACACTAATGCGCTGTGCAGAAAAAATACTGTGAACGTCCATACAAGGATAAACTGCGTAAGAGACGCGCTCTCGCCCGCGACTTCTTCTCCCGAGCGCGAAAGAGCCAAAAGCCGCAGGCATATTAAAGCAAGAAAGAAAGGTTCAAAAGCCGTTATCTTTGCCCATCTTGAATGAACAGGCAGTTGATCTTTTCTGAACATCAGCATGGTTAAAACAAAACTAGTTAAGCCTGCGGTGAACGCGATAAACGCGTCAGGGCTGAATCCGCCAATAATAATTGAAACCAAAATCAATGCAGTAAAAGCAAAAATTAATTTTTTAAAAACAGTATCACGCGCCGCGGGAACGAATGCGATAATTCCCATCGCGGGCACAATGATAAACCATTGTATAATTCCGACGCGATCAAATGAAACAGAAATACCGGGATGAATAAGAATCAAAATAAAAACGCTGAGATATAAAAAAAGCCTAAGTAAAAATAAAATTACCGAAGATTGATAACCCAGCTGATAATTATTTTTTTTATCTGCGTTCATTCATTAATCCCCGTTTAAAATTTTACCTTCGCGTAAAACACATCAGCTTTACCCGCAACGCCAATAGGTTTTATTTTTCCACGCGAAAACCAGCGCGGATGTACGCCGCATCCCATTGCCGGAAAATTTTTTAAGAACAGCATCTCGGTCTTTGCTTCCGCGGCTTTTTTACTTTCTTCGCTTCTTTCTATAACAATTGTTTTACGTTCTTCGTTTTCAAATTTTTGCTTCGCGGTATCAGGCGGTTGAATTAAAAAGAGCGAAACAGGTCTTTGGCTGTTTGCGATTAAAAAACCGGGCAGACCCGTATCACACGCGGTGGAAAAAACATACACATCGCCTTTATTTACCGCGCCCTGGAAACCTGCGTCATTTCTTAAAGGCATTAAGGAAATCCCCGCAAGCTCGTCAAAAAATTCATCAAGGTCATCCATATCTTCAAGTTCCCAGTTTTTTCCGGCGGAACAGACATCAAAAACAAATGAAGAATTTTGTTCCATCAGGCTTCTTAAAAAATACGAAAGCTGCGCTTTAGCGCGATCCAGAAGCCAAAGCGCATCAAGCGATGACGCTTCCCCGTAGTTCCTAAAATGCACTTCTATCCTTGTGATCTTTTCCTGATTGTCCGTGGAAATTCTTGTTATAAGACTGTCAATCTTTTCCGAACTTTTCCAGTTTATGTCGCGTAACCTGTCCCCCGGCGTATATTCTCTCATGTAGTACCGCTCTTCATCAGCCGAAGGTTTGCTGCGTCTGTCTTCCGCGCCTGTCTGCGCGTTTATCACGGTTTTTTTCCCGTAACAGGGAGAGCTCCTAACCATTACAGTTCTTTCCTGACTGCCGCCGCAGTTAAACGAAAATAGTCCGAAGATGTCGCGTAACTGACAGAACCCGTCCCCGCGGAATATTCCTGACATCGGAAAATCCAAAAGTATTTTCGCGCCGGTATCTCCGCGCCGGATAGAAGTTTCAACTAACACATTTGAGTATGCGCGCGGCGTTTTATTTTTAACTGCGCGGGTTTTTTCTCCGCTTAATAAATCATTCCCGCAGGGAAAAAATCTGCCTTTAATAATAAAATGAAGACGAAAAAAAAGAGGTATCGCGGAACCGGCGGCAAGCGGATTAAGTCCTGTAATATCAGTTTCTTCATTAAAAGTAAAAGAAGAAGATAACCGCGAGCCTGCGCTGTTATAGAAACCAGCGGTCATAGGACATGGCGGTTTCCATCCGGTTTCCATCGATTTTAGTTTTACAGTTTTCCATGCGCCGGTAATGCCGAGAACAAGCAGAAGAAGAAGCGCGGCGCTGAATATGACAATCTCGTAGGAGTTTCGCATAACAAGCGAACGGACAAGAGCAATCAGGGAAACGAAAAGAACAGCGCAGCCGGCAGGCGTAAAGACAGGCTGAAAACGGCGCTTCCTGTGATTAATCTCCCCGCTCATACTACTCCCGCTTTTCTACAGGAACCGAATTTAAAATATTCTGAAGCGGCGCTTCTGGCGGTATCGAAGGATCGCGGGTAACTATCCTGTGAGCCATCGCGTGAATAAAAATTTCTTTAATTATATCGATAGTAACAAAATCCATTCCGCGGCAGAGCGCCAGCGACCGCGCAAGGCGCGAAATGCGAACGCCCGCTCTCGGGCTTGCAGGTGTTTCAATATCAGGATGCATCCTTGTAAAGCGCACACAATTAACAAGGTAGGAAGTGACATCGCTGTGCATCTGAACTTCGTCAACCTGTTTTTTCCATTTTATTAAATCAGCGCTGTCGATTACGCTTTTAAAATTATCCCACGCGTCAATTCTTCCGTGTCTGTTAATAATTTCGGTTTCATCTTCTGCGCTGGGATAGCCAAGCGAAAGACGAATCATAAAACGGTCAAGCTGCGGTATCGGAAGCGGAAATAAATGTACGCCTTTCAGGTTCATCGTAGCGATAATAAAAAACGGATCTGTTAAATGGTACAGCCTGCCTTCGATTGTAACGCTCTGCTCTTCCATTACCTGAAAAAAACTTCCCTGTGTTTTCGGCGTTAAAAGATTGATTTCGTCGCATAAAACAAAATGTGCGAAAATCGGACCCTTGTTAAAAATCATTTCGCCCGACTGCCCGATAAAACGGTTAAACCCCAGAATATCTTGCGGAAGAAGATCAACCGTACATTGAATACGGCTAAAGCCTTCTATTTTAACACTGCCGTTATTACCGGCTGCTTTATTATTTAGCGTTTCCAAATCTTCAGGACGCCAGTGAATGGATTGAGCCAGCGCCCTTGCAAGCGAAGTCTTCCCCACCCCGTGTGAATCCGCCAAAATCACATGACCGCCCGCAATTTGCGCCGCGATAATATATTCAAGTTTTTTCGCATCAACGGAAATTAAATCCCTGATGTTTTTAATAAGAAGATCGATAGACTGCTTTATATTGGTGTTCATATAATATAGTAACTTATAAATAAAAAACAAACTATACAATTTGTTACAATAAAAAGTGACAGTCACCTACGCTACCAATAGCGTACCATTGCACATAACACCGCTATATCTAGCGTAAATGCTGTTATTAAAAAAGCTACTTGACAATAAATATTTAATTATATAAATGTAAATTATGGAGAATATATCTGAAAAGATAAAGAAAATAAAAGAATCTGTCTTAAAAAATGTACAAGCAAAATTTATTTATTTATTTGGTTCATACGCATATGGAAAACCAAATGAAAAGAGTGATATAGATATATACATAGTCATACCTGATAATACAAACAGTATTTCAGAAATTTATTCAAAGATAATGTTAGACTTAAGCTTAAAAAAAATATATTTTGTTGATTTATTAATAAATAGAGAAGATATATTTAATAAAAGAAAATATGAAAATATTCTAGAAGAAACTATATTTCAAAAAGGTAAAATATTATATGAAAATAAATGATGTTAAAGAATGGTTACAAATTGCTGATGAAGATTTATATTCGGCTAAAATATTGAATGATTCCATTAGAAAACCTAAAGAAATTATATTTGTTATCATTGCGCACAAGCTCTGGAGAAATATTTAAAGGGATATCTGGCTTATAATGATATTATACCGGAGAAAACACATAATTTGCTTTTTTTACTTGATTTATGTAAAAAAATTAATGATAAATTTGAAAATATAAGAACAGAATGCAGTTTGCTTAATAGATATAATAATGAAATAAGATATCCGCACAGAATGGAAATTCATGATGAAGACGTAAATTATTCAATTAAAGCAATTGAAAGGATCAAAGATATTAAGCCAATCAAAGAATTATTTACTTTTATTAATGAAAATAATAAATTAAACTAACCTTCAACAAACAAAAGCGCAGCCTTGCGGCTGCGCTTTTGTTTTAAGTGCTTTGGTTGTTAAACTATCTGGTAAGTCTTGTAATAAGATCCATGATCTGCTGTGCAGCAGCGGCGTTTGTAATGCGTCCAAAAGCAGCGTTCTGATAAATAAGGAAGAGACCTGAGTTCCATTCAGTGTCATTAGGCATATTGGGGTTAGGCGGTGATGCGTTCTTGCCTGCGACATCAAGATATGCAATGATCTTCTGCGTTACAGGATTTGCGTTAGCACTAACTGCGGCTCTTGTCGCCGGTGTAACCGGTACTCCGGGGTCTGCGCCCATTATCGCCCATACTCTCGGGTCATTCAATCTGAAGTTAAGATATTTTACTGCGTTAGCGGCATTCTTTGTATTCTTGTTAATACCGATCATCTGGCTCATCTGCGCCCAAAGACCTTTTGTAACCGCCGCGTTGGGAAGCATAATAAGATCAAGTTCGTCAGTCATAGCGCCCTGATAGCCGTTAAGCTGGTTTGACCAGATAAAGGAAAGAGCTGTCCTTCCCGCGACAAGTGATGAAGTTGATTCGTTTGTCTCGGCAAAATCAGCGGCTATCGCTGCCGGAGGAATATATCCCGCCGCGCGCCAGCGTGACCACATATCAAGATACTGCTGAACAATAGCTGTTGTAAGCTGAGTTCTTTGGCCGTCCCAAACCGGAGTCTGGTTGTCGCCTGCCCAATAACCGAGGAAGACAGAACCTGTTGTAGTCGCGCCGTTATCTGTCATAACATAAGTATTGGCAGGAAGCCTTGCCTTAACCGCGGCAAGCCATGTTTCAAACTGCGCCCATGTCATATCAACTGCCGGGAGAGGAGCGCCGACTCTTTGCAACAATGACTTGTTATAAATAAACGCCGGCATATTGGTACCTGCTGAAATGGCGTAAAGTACGCCGTCTCTTGTTCCTGCGTTAATAGCCGCTGTATCAACATTCCTAGTATCCAAAGCGCCGCTTCTTACATAAGGATCAAGCGGGAGAAGAATATCCGCAATACCAGGTGCGCTTCTTCCGTTATCAGGTATATTCAGATTGGTAAACCAGCCGCCAAGCTGAATAATATCCGCTGCGCCGCCGCCGCGGAACTGTGTAAAGAACTTATTAAAGTGCTGATCAGTTCCCGGTGCAGGTTCGCCCGCGATTAAAATTCCTGTTTCCTCATAGAAAATGTCATTTGTCAGCTGATAATTCCTGATGCGTCCTTCACTGCCCCAGAATGACCAGCGAACGACAGGTGTCCCTGCCGGCACAGCGCTCTGACCGCCGCCGGCAAAGACCATACCGCATGCTACTGCAAGCAGTACCAAAACTAAAATAGCTTTTTTCATGTAAACCTCCATAATATTTATTAAGGGTAAACTACCCTTTAATACCAGTTGTTGTAATTCCCTGTACAAAGTATCTCTGCAGACTGAAGAACAGAATAAAACAGGGAATAAGCGATAATACCGACATGGCGAACATTGAACCCCATGAAGAAAGACCCGTAGAATCAAGGAAGAGCCGCAGTCCAAGCGGAACCGTATATAAGTTCGGCGAATTCAAGTATATCATCTGGCTGAAAAAGTCATCCCATGTCCACAGGAATTTAAAGAGCAGCGTTGTAATAATGGCAGGAATAGCCAATGGAAGAATAATCCTGAAATAAATGCCAAACTTGTTACAGCCGTCAATAACAGCGGATTCATCCATATCTTTTGGAAGGCTTCGTATAAACTGCACCATCAGGAATATAAAGAAAGCTTCGCCGCCGAAGAACGACGGAACAATAAACGGATAAAAAGTATCAATCCAGCCAATCATACGGAAAATAACATAACGCGGAAGATTTGTAACATGACCCGGAAGCATCATGGTTATCATCATCAGCGCAAACCAGAACTTCTTTCCTTTAAAATTAAGCCGCGCAAAAGCATAAGCTGTAACAGAACACGCCGCTGCATTAATTAATGTACAGGAAACGCTGATAAAGAAGGAATTCGCAAAAAAAGTGCCAAAACCAACTATACCTATACCTCTCCATCCGTCAACATAATTCTGTAAAGTCCATGTTTCCGGTAATAAAGCAGAGTTACTGAATATCTGGTTGGCTTCTTTAAACGAGGCCATTATAAGCCAGACGATCGGATAAAGCATACCGACACCAAGAGCGATAATTATTAAATGCGTAATGGTTGTTGAAATAATCGGCTTATCTTTCATTCTCCGCTCCCGTATGTCACAAGATTACCGGACACCCTGAATGATAAGAATGTAAAAAATCCAATAATCAAAAGCAAAACCCATGCCATTGCCGAAGCATAACCCATATGACCGTACGCAAATCCGCGCAAGTATAAATAAAGACTGTAGAACATGGTCGAATCTATAGGTCCGCCCGTACCGCCTGATATTATAAACGCCTGTGTAAACGCCTGGAACGCTCCAATCATCTGCATAATAAAGTTAAAGAAAATAATGGGAGAAAGACATGGAAGCGTAATATAGATAAACTGTTTAAATTTCCCCGCGCCGTCTACGCTCGCAGCTTCATAATACTCGACGGGTATCTGTTTAATTCCGGCAAGGAAGATGATCATCGGAGAGCCGAACTGCCAGACCGATAGAATAACCAGCGTATAAAGAGCGTATTCAGGGCTCGAAATCCATGACGGAGGGTCAAGAGCGCCGTTTGATAAAGACCTTATTATCGCGTTTATAGCTCCGTCACCGGCAAAAAGCCTGCGCCATAAAACAGAAATAGCGACTGATCCGCCAAGAAGAGTCGGTATATAGTAGATAGTACGATACAAGGGGATTCCTTTTAATTTCTGGCTCATAAGCATGGCAACAGCAAGAGCAAAAATTAACTTCGCAGGCACCGATATAAAAACATACTTTAAAGTAATCCAAAGTGATGTTAAAAATCTTTCATCCCTTGGATAATCTTCATTACCGATAAACATAACAAAGAAATTACGCATTCCTATCCATTGGGGGTCTTGAATCATATTGAATTGTGTAAAGGACAGGTAAAACGAATAACCCATCGGGTATAAGACAAGAAGGAAAAATCCAAGCAGCCACGGAACCATAAACACATAAGAAGACAAATTATCCATAACAACGCTTTGTAATGATCTGCCGGATTTTAAATAGATTTTCGGCTTGGAAGGCCGGATACTGGTATCGCTCATATTCCTCCGTTTTTAATATAACATCTTTCCTGAAAATAAAATTCGTATTATCAGGAAAAAATAAAAAAATTAATCATAGGAATCTGAATACGCCACTGTTGGAATAATGGACTCCGTATGAGTATGTTATTATATAAACTACCCCCTGGTTTGTCAAGCTGAAATACAACATCTTGTTAAATTATTAATATAACGTTAGTATTTATGAAATATGGCTATATTTTCACTCATATTGACGATGACCGGCGGGCTTTGCATGTTCCTGTTCGGTATGAAGATAATGAGCGACGGCCTTCAGAAAAGCGCCGGTGAAAGAATGCGTAAAGCGCTGAACTTCATGACAAGCAACCGTTTTGTCGGGGTTTTTACCGGTTTTCTGGTAACAGCTGTTATACAGTCTTCATCGGCAGTTTCGGTCATGGTTGTTTCGTTTGTAAATGTCGGACTTCTTACCCTTACACAGTCAATCGGAGTGCTTTTCGGAGCGAACATCGGAACCACGCTGACCGCGTGGATCGTTTCGCTTATCGGCTTTAAAATAAGCATTGACGGTCTTGCCGTGCCGGCAATAGGCATCGGCTTTATATTGAAGGCAATTAACTGGAAGTATAAAAGCCTCGGCGAATTTTTAATGGGATTCGGCTTTTTGTTTCTTGGGCTTTATTATCTGTCCGAAGGAATCGGCAATGTCAGTTTTAACGCCGCCGCGATAGAAGCTTTCAAGGGTATGGGTTTTGCCGCGGTTCTTATCGCCTTCGGCACAAGCTTCATAATGACGCTAATCATTAACTCGTCCACAGCCGCGGTCGCCATGATTATAGTTATGGCAGGCGGCAATATTATTACTTATGAAATGGCTGCCGGCATGATACTGGGCGCGAATGTCGGCACAACAACAGACGGCATACTTGCTTCTATCGGCGGAACCGCTGAAGCGAAACGCTCCGCGTGGAGTCATGTGCTTTTTAATATAATATTGGCATGCTGGGCGATTCCGTTATTGATGCCTGTGCTAAAACTTGTTGATGTAGTAGTGCCGGGCGATCCCTTGGCGGCGGTTGCTTATGATAATGAAGGAAAAATAATTGTCAATCTCGCGATAGGTTTTCATCTTGCAATGCTCCATACAACGTTTAAGGTATTAAACACAATTTTATTCCTTCCATTTATTAAGCAATACGCGAGATTTTTAACGTTTCTTATCCGCGATAAAAAGGCGGATAAAACGGAAGATGACAATCACTATAAGTTCGCGTATCTGTCAACCATCGGCGCGAATACGCCGGAGCTAAATATTCTGCGCGCGGAAAAAGAAATCAGCAACATGGCGGGAATTGTTTCTTTAATGTTCTCCCGGTTCTGCATAGTTCTAAGAAGCCTGCGCGAAGACACAGGCAAGGACGCGGAAAACACAGCCGCGCTTTCCGCCGAACTGCACAAGAAGGAAGAATACATTGATGAAATGCGCGAAACGCTCAGCAACTTCCTTATTGAATGTTCGCGCGTTAAACTGAACAGCAGCAGCGAAGAGCGCATAACGTACCTTTTGCAGGTAATAGTCGCGCTGGAATCAATGAGCGATGAATGTTACAGCATCAGCCGCCTGCTGGAAAAAAGCGTGGAAAAGGATTTGGTGTTTAAGGAAAAAGAAATGGATCAGCTGATTCCGTACGTGGGTCAGGTTGAAGAATTTTTGGAACTGCTCGAAAACCAGCTTGGACGCAAGCCGACGCAGGATCAGAAAAACCGCGCCGTTGAGCTTGAAGGAAACATTGATAAAGGCCGCAGGAAACTGCAGAAACTGGGACGCAAACGCATCGAGGCAGGCAAAAACGTAAAGGCGGAACTGCTCTTTATAGACCTTGTCCGCCAAATCGAAAAACTCGGCGACTACTGTTTTGAAATCTCAAGAACGGAAAAAACACCGAAACTGATCACAAAGATTTCAAGTTCCCTGAGCCAGCGCATGTCAAGCATTAAATCCGCGGAGTAGTTCGCGCGGTTATTAAACCGCGCAATTGGAAAAAACTGCGTTAAAATTTTTGTTATATCTCTTTTCCAGAAGCCTGATAATTGATTTTGTTATCAGATGGAGTCCGTCAGAAACTATTACTTCAAAGGATGCGGTAGAAGCGCGGGTTCCTTTTATGACAAAAGATACTGTGTAGTACAGTTCTTTTGTTGCATGTTTCCATTCGGATAAATAAATGAATTCCAAATCTTTAAGAATATTAAACACACAGTCAGCCGCAAGATAACCGTCATTCATGCAGCTAACACATTATAACTTACAGAATTAATTTTAAAGGCAGACATTTTCTCATATTCTTTAATTGCTTCGTTAGCTGCGGTTTTTGCCATAGATGTAATTATATCCTTGACTTTCTTGTCAAACAATTCATGTAACGCCCTGACTATTTTGCTTTCAATCTCATGGCTTAAGTCTCTTTTTGTTTCCGCAAGACAAAATTCTATATGTCTGTACGCTCCCCAAAAATCATTCATAAATCCGTTTAACGCAATTTCCTTAAACTCTTCAAAACCGTTCCCTTTGCTGATAACAGTCCAAATATGGTTAATTGTATGTTCAATTAAATGTTCCGCTGACTTTTCCTGCGTATCACCTGACGAAACAAGCCCAAATTCAAGACAGATCGCTTCGTAATGCCCTGAGATATGCAATACCAAAAAATGAAGATGCGGAATATTCCATGATACAGAATTTGTATCAATGATCATTTTACCGACGCCGATAATATCTTTATTTTCACCATCTATATTATAATTAGCCATATTTTCTCCCGTTATATTGTATACATACTAAATATATACATACAAATTGTCAAGAAAAAATCATGTTAAACATTAAATCCGCGGAGTAGTTCGCGCGGCTTGCTGCCGTTTGCTGGGCCGACTACTCCGTTGCGTTCCATTTCTTCTACAAGTCTTGCGGCGCGGTTAAATCCGATCTTGAGCCTGCGTTGAACGAAACTTGCGCTTGCTTTCCCCTGCTGCATTACAATCTCAAGGGCCTTTTCGTATAACGGATCTTCGCCGTCTGTAAAGAGCGACATGTTTGTGTCGTCTTCTTCGTCTTCAAAGAAAATTTCATCGTCAATATAATCGGGAGCGCCGAATGATTTTACATGTTCTACCACCGCTTCAACTTCTTCTTCGGAAATAAAAGCGCCCTGCATCCTGATCGGGAAAGGATCAACCGCGCCTGAGTAAAGCATATCGCCCTTGCCAAGAAGTTTTTCGGCTCCGACCATATCGATGATGATGCGGCTGTCGATCTTGCTTGCTACCATAAATGCGATTCTGCTTGGAATATTGGATTTAATCAGCCCGGTAATTACATCAATCGAAGGGCGCTGTGTCGCAAGCACAAGATGGATGCCTACAGCGCGGCTCATTGCAGCTAACCTTGCCACGGTGGATTCAAGTTCCTTTCCGGTAGTTGTCATCAAATCCGCGAACTCGTCAATTACAACAACAATGTACGGCAGATGTTCCTGCATGACATTTTTTTCTTTTATGCGTTTGTTATAACTGCGGATATCGCGCACGCCCATTGAGTCAAGGCAGGCGTAACGGCGTTCCATTTCGTAGATGCAGTATTGAAGAGCCTGAAACGCTTTTTTCGGTTCGGTAATTACAGGCGTTAATAAATGCGGAATGTCGTTATACAATTTTAGTTCTACGATTTTAGGATCGATTAGCATAAGCCTGCATTCAGCGGGATGAAGCTGATATAGCACCGATAAAATGATCGAGTTAACGCAGACAGATTTTCCCGAACCTGTCGCGCCCGCAATCAAAAGATGGGGCATTTGAACAAGATCGACAGTCTGCGCTTCGCCTGTAATATCTTTGCCCATAACAACAGGAATTCCCATCTGCTTGCCGGATCGAAGTTCGCCTTCGATAATTTCCCTGAAAGAAACAATATTTCTTTTCGCGTTGGGAACTTCGATGCCCACGGCGTGTTTCCCCGGAATCGGGGCGACAATACGCACAGAAGACGCGGCAAGGCGAAGCGCAATGTTATCCGCAAGGCCGACAATTCTTGAAAGCTTAACTCCGGGCGCGGGAAGAATTTCAAACATTGTGATGACAGGGCCTTTTCTGATGCCTGTTACTTCAGCTTGAATTTTAAATTCTTCCAGCGTCTCTTTTAGCGCGACAGCGGAATTGCGCGTAGCCTGATCTATAACCCAATATTCGCCGTCGGGATATTCGTTTAAAATATCAACAGGAACCCTGTATTTTTTAATTTTACTGTACGGCTGCGATGTTTTCTTGCGGACTTTTTCGCCGTGAACAACCGCGGCGGCTTCCGCTTCTTCAAGCGCGTGAGCGACACCGGTATCGCTTTCTTCATTATCGATCTCTGTATCATTGATTTCTATATCGATGGCTTCGTCTTCAGTAATCGCCGCGTCATTTTCTTCGCAATTATCATCAATTTCAATATTAACTACATCATTGTCAGCTTCAACTTCGGTTTCAGCTTCTATTTCGGTATCAGCGGTGATTATATCAATATCGCTGTCAATTAATGTTTCAATCTCGCCTTCAGTTTCGGAATTTTCTATGTTGTAAATAAAATCCGTTACCGGTTTATCACTGCCGCTTTTTATAGACAGATCAGCCTGCCTGTATGTATTTCCCGTTCCATCGTCTTTGTTATGCGAAACTTCAGGCGGCGGAAGCAGATGAATAACGCGCGGACGGCGGCGGATGATCCTGCTTTCGTTAAAGAAAAATCTGTTTTTAATAATCTGCAGAATCAGAACTTCAGCTACAGCGGCGGAAATAATGATCAGGCTGAATCCGGTCTTTCCGGTAAAATGCAAAAATGAATATTGCATGGAATAAATTTCAAAATCGCGGATAAAAACAAATCCGGCGACAAGCGTCAGAAACGGCAGAAGAAAAGCGTTTAAAATAAAAATTCTGTCAGGTCTCCAGCGCGGATCAGCCAGAATAAAGGCGGCGTAAGCGAAATAAACAGGAACAAGCAGGGAAAGAAAACCAAACGCGCGCACAAGAAAAATTCCGGGAACGGCAGGAAAAATCCTTATTCCGAATAAAGCGGAAAAAAGGGATAAAGAAAGGCATATACAAACAATCCCAAGAAAAATTACCAGAAAAATGGCAATTGACCGGAATTTAAAATATCCGTCAGAGTTAAATTTATGTTTAAAGTTGTCGATAACCTGCAAAGCGAATTCCTCTGCTTCATTATCGACAATTTACGCGCCTAAATGTATATTCAAATAAATATGGTAGATATTCTTGTCGGCGGCGGCAAAAAAGTTCCCGCAAGACCGCCGAATTGCCTAAAATGCGAATTTTTCAAGGTAACTTGGGATCCAATATTCCCGCGATCCTGCGAAATTTTCTCGATAAAGTGCACAAATCTGCCGTCCGCAGAAATTTTCCGCGCTACAGGTTCCAACTGTCCGTCTTTTAAACAAAATAAAAAAATCAACTAACCGCGTGCTTTAATCGGCGCCAATACACGTGCCGACCGCTCTTGCGCTGTCGATCATGTAATGATCCTCGGGGACGTTTTTCACTTTGCCTTCCGGGACGCTGAGTTCGACAGAATCGATATCATTGCCGTTAAGGGCTACCATTCTACCGTATTTGCCTTTCGCGAGAAGTTCGACAGCGGCGGTTCCAAGGCTGGTCGCAAGCACGCGATCTGACGCGCTGGGGATTCCGCCGCGCTGCACATAACCTAAAACTGTCGCGCGGGTTTCCATTCCTGTCGCTTCATGAATTTCATTGGCGATCCTGTAAGCGGCGGAAGGGCCTGTTTCGATGCGGTATTTTTTTCTGTCCTTTTTATCCATTTCCGCTTCTTTGACCGACATCGCGCCTTCCGCGGCGACCACGATCGAAAATGTCTTGCCGGACTCGGCGCGCTTCTCAAGATGGCGCGCAATGATCCGCATGTCGTAAGGAATTTCCGGCAGAAGGATGATATCGCCGCCGCCGGCAACGCCCGCATACAGGGCAAGCCATCCGGCTTTATTACCCATAAGTTCGATGACAATTACGCGGCTGTGGCTCTGCGCTGTTGAGTGCAGTCTGTCGATCGCTTCAGTGCCGATAGAAAGCGCGGAATGAAAACCGAATGTTCTGTCCGTGCCTGCAATGTCGTTATCAATTGTTTTGGGAAGCCCGATTATATTAAGTCCTTCGCGTGAAAGTTTTGAACCCGTTGTGTTTGTTCCGTTTCCGCCCAGCAAGACAAGGCAGTCAAGTTTAAGTCTGGAATACGTTTCCATAATCGCGGATACTTTTTCGCCTGCGACTTCATCTTTTTCCGACGTAGCCGGCCCGTAAGGTTTTTCCCTGCTTGAACCTAAAATTGTTCCGCCCTGCGTTAAAATGCCGGAAAAATCATTGGGGTGCAAAACCTTGGTATCGTCGTAAAGAAGACCGCGAAAACCATTCGCGATTCCGACGATCTCCATGCCGTAACGATCATGCGCCGCCCGGCATACCGCGCGAATTGCCGCGTTCAAACCCGGGCAATCGCCGCCCGCTGTTAAAATACCGAAGCGTTTTGTAACGCAATGAGCAAAAGCCATATCTACATTAAATAGCCAAAACCGGAATTTTACAAGGAAAAAATTAAACTAATATTTAATATTATTACAGGTTCTTATTAATATTCTTCGCTTCATTCCAGAATTTATCCATAATCTCCAGATTTTCATTTTTCATTTCATAATTGTGTTCTTTCATTTTTTTTTCTACATATTTAAAACGATCGATAAATTTACTGTTTGTTCTGCGAAGCGCGATTGACGGCTCAACTTTAAGAAAACGGCAGAGATTGATCACAGAAAAAAGAAGGTCACCGAGTTCTTCTTCTATTACAACATCCGCGGAACCCGCTGCGCTGTCATATTTTAAGCCGTTATTCGATAAACCGTTTTTAACCGCATTTCGCACTTCATCAATTTCTTCATTGATTTTTGAAATGACGCCTTCCATGTCCTGCCAGTCAAATCCCGCCTTCGCGGCTTTTTTCTGAAGCGCGTACGCGCGTTCCGCTGGCGGAAGACCAGACTTAACTTCATCAAGCAATGAATCTTTTGGCTTGCGGCCTTCCTGCTCAACCTTGATCGCTGCCCAGTTATTAAGAATTTCCGCGGTATCTTTTACTTTTACGCTGCCGAATACATGCGGATGGCGGCGGATCAATTTTTCATTTACCTTGGATAAAACACCGGAAACGGAAAACTTTTCTTCCTGTTCGTGCATGTAACTGATCATTACGGCAAGCAGAAATAAATCGCCGAGTTCTTCTGCAGTATGGCCGGGATCGTTTTCATCGATTGCTTCAATGCACTCGTATGTTTCTTCGATTAACGCCCCGCGCAATGTAGACGGATTTTGCTCCTTGTCCCATTTGCAGCCGTCAGGGCCGCGCAGCTTAATGATAGTTTCGTATAACGCATTAAATGAATCGCCTGGTTCCATATCGTCCTCTCATATTGTTTCCGGCATTAAAATTTTCTTTTTAGACCATTCTTTTAAGTAATCAGCGGGTTCACTAGAAAATAATTGCATTAAAAGTTTCGCGCCTTCATTTAACACCGGATTTAATGTAACATTTTCCGCTTCAGAAAAATCTGATAAAACCCAGTCGTAAACGCCTTCTCCGCTTCCCGCAGGTCCGCCTTCGCCCGGTAAACGCGTGTCGGGGCGGCCGATGCCAATCCGCAGACGCCAAAAATCGGCGGAATCAAAACATTTTTTCATTGAACGAAGCCCGTTATGACCGCCAAGGCCGCCGGAAAATTTTAAGGATAACGTTCCTAGCGGCAATTCCAGTTCATCGTGAACTATAATAATTTCTTCCATACTTACGTCAAAAAAAGACGCCGCCGCCTGTACCGACTCGCCGGAAAGGTTCATAAATGTTTCAGGCATAAGGAAGCGCGCATTATCATAAGCGGCGTAAAGCCCCTTAAATTTTTTCTGCAGATAAAGATCAGAATAAAAAGGAAGCGCCTGCGCCAGCATACGGGCGGCATTGTGCCTGTTCTTCGCGTACTTATTGCCAGGGTTGCCGAGAAACGCCGCAAGTTTAATCACGCGAAATATCTCCTTACATAATAAAGCAATTTGTTATACATTATTACTCCGGTTTAAAATTATTAAGTATATTATTAATACTTGCAATCAAATAAAGCGGAATTGAATACATCCCGCCCGATATGCCAAAATTATTAAGCGTGGTACGGACAGAATGAGCCGGTTTGTATATATCGTTGTATATCTCAAGGCTTTTAGATCTTTTATGAACGCCGGATTTTACTTCGACAGGGACTACTTCATCCCGCCATTGAATTAAAAAATCGACTTCGTTTTTTCCTTCTTCTTTGCCCCAGTAAAAAACAGGCAGACTGCTTAACGACTGGTTCTGAAGCGTCTTTAATTCCTGCAAAACAAACTGTTCCGTAACCGCTCCTTTAAATTCTTTATACACCTGATTATCAGGATCAAAAAATGTTTTTATATCAAGCCCGGACGCGGCGGATAAAAGCCCTGTATCAAGCATAAAAATTTTAAACGCGCCGCGGTCGGCATACGCGGTTAAAGGCAGTTTCGCGCAGCTGACGCGGTCTACCTTATGAACAAGGCCGGTATTAACAAGCCAGTCAAGCGCGTTTTCGTAAGCCGCAGCCCGCGCGCCTTCTTTTATTTCCCTGTACATAAATTTCTTTTTTTCTTTCGCGAGATGCAGCGGAATACTGTCCCAGAGCATGCGGACTTTCGGTATATCAGTTTCCTTGATATGTTTTGTAAAATCATTTTTATAATTATTAAGGATTTGTAATTGCACATCACGGGTATCAAGAAAACTTCCAGAATCAATAAAGGCGTTCACCGCTTCCGGCATGCCGCCAATGTACATATATTCCTTTAATTTTGATTCCGCCGTTATCGCGATATTTTGCAATGCGGATTTATTTAACCCGCTGATTTTTTCAAGCAAAAGAGAACAGCCTGCCGCGTCCAGATATTCATAAAAAGACAAGGGACGCAAAGTAAGCTCGTCAACCTGCCCCACGGGAAATTTACCGTGCGCAATTCCCAAGAAACTGCCTGCTGCCGCCACATGATAATGCGGGGCGTCTTCGTTAAAATATTTTAACGAATCCTTAGCGCGCTGACATTCCTGAATCTCGTCAAAAATAATCAGTGTGTCCCGCGGATCAATTTTAATTTTATAATATGTTTCCAGCCCTGCGATGATATAGCCGGAAGAAATATTACTGCCAAAATATTTATGAACTTCCCTGTTTTTATCAAAGTCGATGTAAAGGGTGTTTTTAAATTCATTTTTGCCAAAATCTTTTAATACCCATGTTTTCCCTACCTGTCTTGCGCCATATAAAATTAAAGGTTTACGCCGGGGAGAGGCTTTCCATTTTGAAAGGTTTTTAATGATATCCCTTCTCATAATAAAATTATAACCAAAATTGACATTTTTAGCAAGCTATTTTTGACCTTGTTAACACTTTTAGCAAGCTATAAATGTCGATATTTACATTTTTAGCAAGTAATTTTTGTCTTTATTAACACTTTTAGCAAGCTATAAATGTCGATATTTATACACAGACATATTTTTGTACATAATTATAGATATATCTTTTAATATAAAAACTGGACAATTTTATACATAAAGTATATAATGTATAAAAAGGCGGCGGTTTAGCTTGCCACCCTGCCTGTACTGGCAGGATACAAAAACAGGAAGGAGATTTTAAAAATGAGAAATTTGTTTAAACTTATCGGGATTATAGCCCTGACAACTGTTATTGGTTTTTCGGTAATATCCTGCGGAGAAGAAGAAGCCACTGGTAAATTAGTCATTAGTAATATTGATTCCGCCATATTTTCTTCTGTCTATGTAGTGGGAGAGGTAACCGTAGGCGAAACCAAGACTATTATAATCGCGGCGGAGGAATACACTGTTGGAAGTCCGGCTAAGCCTGGTAAGGTAAATAACAATACAGCGATTCTGTCTGTTTGGAGTGTTGACGGGACAGCTTTTATAGAAGATGGTTCTGCAAGTTTAATTTTTAATTTTACACTAGCAGATAGAACAGTATTATCCGGGACTGGAACGGCTGTTTTAACCGGCGGCGCTGTGTTAGTAGACTTTGATGATATAGATATTACTATTCCGTAAGAAATATATTTAGTTATCATACAAACATCAACCTGACTGCTTTACGCGGTCAGGTTTTTTTATTGGCGCGAATAATCAAAAGCGCGATATCGCCCTGTCTGACGCCGGGTATGCGGGCAGCCTGACCGACACTAAGCGGTTTTACAGCCGCAAGCTTTTCCTTCGCTTCGGACGAAAGCCCCGTCATGGAAAAATAATCCATATTTGTATCCAGTTTGATTGCGTCCATTTTCGCGGCTTTTGCGGCAAAGCGGATTTCTTTTTCGATGTAGCCCGCGTATTTCATATCGAGTAAAACCCTTTCGATGTATTCAGGCGGATAATTCAAAGCTGCGGGCGCAGCTAAATCATCATGAGACAAATCAGTATCCGGCACGCCGGCGGCCGCCTGCGCGCTGCCTTTGCGCTGCGAAAGAAGCTCCTTAATTTCGTCTAACGTTCTGGTTTTTTCCATGAACCGTTCCCAGCGGTTATCGTCAATTAAACTAAAGCCGGCATCGCGCCCCTTTGGAGTAAGCCGCGTGTCGGCGGTATCGTGGCGGAGCATCAGTCTGTGTTCGGCGCGGCTTGTAAACATGCGGTACGGCTCTTTTGTTCCAAGCGTGGTTAAGTCGTCCACAAGCACACCGATGTACGCTTCGGCGCGGCCAAGCACAAGCGGCGGTTTTCCAAGCATTTTCATCGCCGCATTAATGCCGGCGATGATTCCCTGGGCGGCGGCTTCTTCATAACCGGAGCTTCCGTTGGTCTGCCCTGCCGCGAAAAACCCCGACAGGCGTTTTGATTCAAGCGAAGGATAAAGGTCTAAAGGATCAAGATAATCGTACTCAACAGCGTAGGCGGGGCGGACAATGTGCGCCTGTTCAAGGCCCGGAATGCTGTGAATAAAATCGCGCTGAACGTCTTCAGGCAGCGAACTTGACGCGCCGTTCATGTACATCTCGTTAGTCGATAAGCCTTCAGGCTCGATAAAAATATGATGACGTTCGCGCTGCGGAAAACGCACAACCTTGTCTTCGATGGACGGACAGTAACGCGCGCCGGCTCCGGTTATCTTCCCGCCGAAAAGCGGCGAGCGGTGAATATTCGCTTTAATAATTTCGTGCGTTTTCGCGGTAGTGAACGTGACCCAGCACGGAAGAGACGGTCTTTCGATAACGGCGCCTGATGCGGTAAAAGAAAAAGGACGCATTTCTTCGCCATCCTGTTTTTCCATTTTGGAAAAATCGATAGTATCAGCGGCAAGCCGCGCAGGGGTGCCGGTCTTTAATCTTCCGGCGGAAAAACCAAGCCGCCGCAAAGACGTTCCAAGACCTATTGCGGCTTCTTCGCCGAGGCGCCCCTGCGCGGCGTCAAATTCACCGATAAATATTTTTCCCTCCATAAAAGTTCCGGCGGCAAGCACAACTGTTTTCGCCGTTATGTGATGACCGCGCGCAGTAATCACACCGGCGATTTTTTTTCCTGTATGCGCGGCTGCGTCATTATCGTTTTCAATTATTAGATCTATCACTGTATCCATAAAGATTGTAAGGTTCTTCTGGTTTTCGAGCGCAGCGCGCGCGGCGCTCTGGTACTGCTGTTTATCCGCCTGGGCTCTTGGCGCTTGTACAGCAGGTCCGCGTGAACGGTTAAGCACGCGGTATTGAATCATCGTCGCGTCAATCAATTTGCCCATTTCGCCGCCAAGCGCGTCCACTTCGCGGACAAGATTGCCTTTGGACAGGCCGCCTACAGCCGGATTGCAGGAAAGAGCTCCGATTCTGTCGGGGTTCTGCGTTATTAAAAGAACTGAAAATCCAAGCCGCGCGGCGGCAAGCGATGCTTCAATGCCCGCATGGCCTCCGCCGATTACAATACAATCGTAGTCCAAAAACAATCTCCTGTAAAATTAAGCGCGCGGTTTGCGCGCATGTTATACTTTAAAACATATATGCACCTGAAACAAGTCAAAGGCATTTTAAGCGCGGCAGGCGGCATAAACATAAGCCGCGGATGCACGCACGGCTGCATCTACTGCGATTCGCGCAGCAAATGTTACCGCATTGAGCATGACTTTGACGATGTGCAGATAAAATCCAATGCGCCGCTGCTGCTTGATAACGCGTTAAAACATAAACGGAAAAAGTGCATGATTGGCACTGGCGCGATGAGCGATCCGTATATTCTAATAAAAGAAAATCTTTTAAATATCCGCAACTGCCTGGAAGTAATTGACAAGTACGGATTCGGTCTTGCGGTTCAAACTAAGTCTGATTTAATTCTGCGCGATTTGGATTTACTTGTAAGCATAAACAAAAAAGCGAAATGTATAGTAGAGATGACTTTGACCACCTTTGATGAAACGCTTTGTAAAATTATCGAACCAAATGTCTGCGGTACAAAACGCCGTTTCGACGTTTTAAAAATCATGCGTGATAACGGAATTCAAACCATTGCGTGGTTAAGCCCGTTTCTTCCATTTATTAATGATACGGAAGAAAATCTCCGCGGGCTTCTTGATTACTGCGTCGAAGCCGGCGTGTACGGAATTTTATTCTGGGGGATCGGGCTTACCCTGCGCGAAGGCAGCCGCGATTATTTTTACAAAAAACTTGACGAACACTTCCCCGGATTAAAAAATGTTTATCAAAAAAAATACGGACTTAATTACATTATAACAAGCGATAACAATGATGCGTTAATGCCGCTTTTTTATGATACCTGCAAAAAACACAAGATTGTCTGCGATAACGATGAATTATTCAAATACATGCGTACATACGAAGAAAAAGAAAAACCGCAAATCGAATTATTTTAAATTTACTTGCCGACGCAAAACCTGCTGAACATTTCTTCCAGTATGTCAGCCGTTGATACTTCGCCTGTAATCTCGCCAAGTGAATTCACCGCTTCTCTTAATAACGGCGCGATTATATCAAGCGGACTTTTACTTTCAGACATTGCCAGCGCTTCGTCAAGAGCGCGGCAGGCGGCATCAACAAGTTTTTTCTGGCGTTCAGTGCCAAGCGCGACAAAGCCGTCATTGCCTGTCTGAAAATCACATGCCGCCTTTCTTTCTACAGCCGCTGTAATTGCCGCGTAAAGTCCGCTGATTCCTTCGCCTGTTTTCGCGCTGACGCAAACCGGCGCGATATTTTTAACCGGAAACGGCTGCGGCGGAAGCGCAATGTCTGATTTATTCCACACATAAAGGCAGCAGCAGCCTGCATATTTCAAATCTTCGGCAGTAATCCCGGATTCGCCGTCAATCAAATATAGAACAAGATCGGCTTCATTTAATAAGTTTAAGCTGCGGTTCACGCCGATTTTTTCCACAGAATCAGAAGTTTCGCGTAACCCCGCCGTGTCTACAAGGCGCACGGGAATTCCGTTAATTGAAATCCATGCTTCTATCCAGTCACGTGTAGTTCCGGGAATTTCAGTTACAATCGAACGGTCTTCCTTCAACAGTAAATTGAATAAGCTGGACTTTCCGGCATTGGGGCGGCCTGCAATCACAAGAGTCAGCCCTTCCTGAAAAATGCGTTCCGCCTGCCATGACGCGGAAAGTTTTTTAAGACGCGCTAACGCGTCCTGCGCTGTTTCCCTGCCGGGAAGGGAGCCTTCAATCTCTTCAATATTGTCCGCGCTTATTTCGTCTTCTGAATAATCAAGATAAATTTCCGCAGCCGCAAGAACCTGAACAAGCCTGTTTTTAATTTCGTTAATTTCTTTTTCCAGAGAACCGCTTAAACGGGAAACAGCGCGGCTGCGTCCTTTTTCTGTTTTCGCGGATACAAGTTCCATCACAGATTCGCAGCGCGTAAGATCGAGTTTGCCGTTCATGAAGGCGCGGAAAGTAAATTCACCGGGGAGCGCGTCGCGAAAACCCGCGTCTTTTAACGCGGCCATTACAGCCTTTCCGGCGGAAATTCCGCCGTGACAGCAAATATCGATGCTGTCTTCGCCTGTGTAACTTTTCGGCGCGCGGAAAACAGAAACAAGAACTTCATCAATTTTTTCGCCGCCGGAGATTATCCAGCCGTGAATAATTGTATTTCCTGCGGCTCCTGGTAATTTTTCATCTAGCGGCTTTTTTACCGGATTATTTTTTTTATTTAATAAAGAAGTAAATATAGAATTAATTAATTCTATCGATCCTTTTCCGGAACAACGAATTAATGTAAGCGCGCTGCCGCCGGGCGTTGTCGCGAAAGCCGCGATCGGATCATCATCGCCGTAATTTGCGCCCGTTGCTTTAGCTGCGCCCGCTGCTTTAGCTGTGAATGATACGCTATTTTTTTCTAAAGATGCTTCTGCCATTTTAAAAACCTATAAAAAAATTCTGCCTAAGACGGTTAATCGCGGCAGCCTGCTCTCTTGTCGGTGTTACTTCCTTCAATGTTTTTTCCATCATTTCGCCAACGGCATTCTGCATTGCCGGTTTATCAATGCTTAATAAAATAAAAAACATAAAAATTTCAGACTCAGCTGTTTCGCCTTCATTTGCGCTGTCTGGATTTTTTTTCCTGATTTTTATCCAGTAAATGTCTTCCTTAACCATGCCGGGAAAATCCCCGGTATATGCGTTTTTAACAAGCCTTTCAAAAAATAAACCGTATTCATAATCAGGATAAATTGACGCGGACGAGATCATCCTTTGCTCTATTCTGGCTCCCGCAAGCATAGAAAAATCCTGATGTACGGAAAATCTTTCCGCCCATATATTTAACGCGGTAAAATTCCCGCTCTCATGCACCGCGATATAAATGTATTTGTCATTATACATATCAATTGCTTCTACCGCTTCTATTCCGCCGTTAAAAAACGCAGTCAGCCATTCGGGCAAAAAAAGCGCATCACGCGCAGATGAATTTTCCTTTGTTCCGGTAATATTATTTATATCGACATCAACCGTTTTTTTAATTTCAAAGTAACTGCTGTCCGCCTGCGGAATATAAGCCGGTCTTTGATTTACGCACGATGAAAATATAAATATAAAAATTAAAAAAACAGCAGAAACATATTTTTTCATTTTTGGAATTAAAGTTTACCGTTTCTGCGCGGCAGAAAAGAAATCCGGCGGAGGCATGTAGTATAACGCGAATTCATCCCAAATAACAGCGGATTTTACTTTTGCTTTATTTTCATCATTTCTTATATCACTGTCTGTCTGCCCGAGCAGAAATTGAAATTCATCAGGAAAACTAATATCAATAACCGCCGGATCCTTATTAAGATCGCTGCCCGAAAGATCGCCTAAAATATTAACGTGAGCTGAAATTGATTCAGACAGAACAGAAAAATTTAATCCGGCGGCAATGTATGAATCCGCGTAACCGGGCTCGTTTGATTTTTCCGGCAGACTGTAATTTTGCGAAACAGTTTTGGAAGGAGACGTTATCGTCAGAATAATATCCGTGTTTTCCTTAAAAAGATGCATACGCACGCCAGAAGATCCGAACGAGACAGAGAATAATTCACCGTCATTTACAGAATTAAAACGGAATAAGGCCTGCCAGGTCTTTGCGGTATTGCCTTCCGGGATTCTGACTTTTGGCAGACTGACGGTATTTTCATAACCAGTTAAAAGTCCGTATGTCCCGTTTTTGCCCTTCCATACCGGAGAAGCTCTGTCCGCCGGTTTTAACGCGCGTTCCGCTGACGCAATCATTTTGGAATCATTTAAGCTGCCGTCCAGTGTATACCAGTGAACCAGCTGATGAATATTATTTAAAACCATATGGACATCAATCGCTATGGAAGAAACAAGAAGCGAAATGTCCTTTTTATATCCTGCAAGCTTGTCGCCGGTTTTTACGGGAAATACTTCTGCGCGAAGATAAAAGAAACCGCTTTGCTCGGGAGCCTTCCAGAAAAGCTGCCCCGCGCCGTTAGAATATTTTCCTTCGTTTATGATATTTTTGCCTTCATACCAGACAATGTAAGGATCGATACTGTCAGTAAAATCGATATTGGTTTCCAGCATTACAACTGTTCCTTTGGGAATAAGCTGGGAGCTTTCTGTTACACCGGGAAGATATACGCTGATGCCTTTATACGCAAAATCTATCGAGTTGATATAATAAAAAGATTTTTCAACCCGCTGCAGAACATTCTTTCCGTTCATTACCTGAGTTACCATGGTGTACATCGCGGGCTGCAGATTTTTAGGCATCGGGAAAGAAGGCATAAAGTCATCAAGGTTTTTTACCAATATAACGACATCATCGGAAGCCGCGTCAGGATCGTCAGCGTTCTCCTGCACAAGGCTGTATAAAACTCTATTCCCGATTACCGATCCACCGGAATTTTTTAGAAACACCATTAAACCGGTAACATCCTGATCATTGGAAACAGAATCTTCAAAAAACGGACGGATTGTATCGCTTGATGTGACAAAGGAGCAGTCATCCAGCGTTAAACTGTTTATCTGGACATTAACTTTATAATTGCTGGCAGAAGGCATGATTGTGTCCATAGCGTCGCAGCCGCCGAAAAGAACGCCTAAAAAAGCGAAAAATACAGCGAGGGAAACGGGAAAAAAACTTTTTTTCAATTTTTGGAAACACATACCCATTTTCAATATAACACATTTATAGTTATAATTTCAATATTACATTGCCATTATCGGGAAAATTCCTTATTATTATTCCCGGAGGCTGCAATATGAAACCTTTTTTATTAAATGAATTATTAAATGAAGATGATGAAGACGAACTGAATGAAGGTTCAGATAAAGATAAATCCGGCACGATAAATTTACTGGCGGCAAGGATGCTGAAAACCCGGACGATACTGCTTTCGGGCGAAATAAACAAGGAACTGGCGGAAAAAACCATCCGCCAGCTTCTGCTTTTGGAAGATATGAATGATGAACCGGTTAAAATTTTTATAGATTCACCAGGCGGGGACGCGGACGCGGGTTACGCGATTTTTGACATGATTCGTTTTATTAAACCGCAGGTATGGACAATAGGCATGGGGCTTGTCGCAAGCGCAGCCGCGATCATTCAGCTTGCTTCTCCCAAAGAGCGGCGCGTTGGGCTTCCCAACAGTCATTATTTGATTCATCAGCCGCTTTCTGGAATCAGGGGCGTAGCTACAGACATCGAAATACACGCCAAAGAGCTGGAAAAACTGCGCGAAAAAATCAACCGCCTGATTGCGGACGAAACCGGCAACCCTTTCGCGCAGGTGGAAAAAGACACCGATCGCGACTACTGGATGAACGCCGCCGAAGCTGTCAGCTACGGCTTGATCAGCAAAATAGTAATAAACAGAAAGGAAATATAATCAGGGGTTCTCGTAGGATTTGTATAAAAACCGCCTGATCTTCTGCTGGGCGTTCATCTCAAACGGTTCATTGCGCAGACAGAAATCCCCGATTTTCTTATACACAGGCAGCGTGCGGTTGGCTTCCTCAACTTCCTTCTTGATTTTATCCCTGATAAACGCTTCGTTATTTTCATTACCGGGGTAATCCGCCTTGATGTTTTCATAATTGGGAACTACTACAGCGAAGATTATTTCGCCGCCGGGATCTTTACGCCCGACTACAAGCACCTGCGCGATAATGCGCGACGCGGAAAACTGCGCTTCTACTTCTTCGGGGTAAACATTTTTTCCGCCGGAACCTACAATCAGGTTTTTTTTGCGGCCCTTAATGATGATAAAACCTCTTTCATCGCGGCAGCCTAAATCGCCTGTTAATAAATAGCCGTCTTCGGTTATAACTTCTTTTGTGGCTTCTTCATTTTCAAAATAACCAAGCATTACAGAAGGCGATTTACAGGCGATCTCTCCAATTCCTTCCGGCGTAGGATCGACGATTTTTACATCGGTATAAGGAACCGGAAGACCGACGGACACGTTGTTTCTGTGCCGCGGAGTATTTACGCTGATTAACGGAGCGTTTTCGCTCATGCCGTAACCTTGAACCATGTTAAACCCGAGCGAATCAAAAAAGTTCGCTGTGTTTATGCTTAAAGGCCCGCCGCCCGCGACCATTATCATTATTGAATCAAGCCTTGCCTTCTTGCGGACAATTTTAAGGGCTTTGCGGCCAAAATTTACATTCCCCTGATTCGCCTTTTTCAGCGCGATCTTGCGAAGCACATTCAAAGGCCCGCGGATAACAGGCGATAACTTCTGATAGCCCGCATCAATTCCCGCCATCACCTTATCATAGAGCAGCGGAACTCCTATAAGGAATGTAACGCCGCCGTCTTTAATATCGTCAATAACAATTTTGCCGACAATTTTTTCTACAATTACCGTCGGGATGCCGGTCGCGTACGGCGCGATAAATGAACAGGTTGTAGGATATGTGTGATGCAGCGGCAGCACATCGATAAATACGTCTTTTTCGGTCGGCTCAAGCATTCGTATCGCAGCGCTTGCGTTGGCGATTATATTTTTGTGCGATAATGTAACGCCTTTGGCAAAGCCTGTCGTTCCTGACGTAAAAACAATTGATGCGGGATGATCCGGCGAAATGCTGTCAACAGGCGGCAGCTGCCGGCTTCCGGCGTTTTTCCCAAAGTTTTTATATTCTTCGGATTCAGCGGAAGGATCGTCGCCTTCCGGGCTGATACACACTGATACAGGCATCTGTATGCCGTTAGCTGACAATGAAGCCGCGAATTCCCTTTTTCTGCCGGAATAAAAGAACGCTTTTGCCCTTGTAATTTTAATAATATTAATACATTCCTGTTCGGTAACAAGGAAATCCACAGGCACAATGACAATGCCGGCTACCAATGTACCCATCCAGACAGACATCCATTCAGGCCTGTTCTCCGACCAAAGAACAACACGATCGCCCTTAACAAGCCCGGCTTCAAGCAGTCCGCGGGCTACTCTTCTGCATTCTTCACCGAACCGGGCAAAACTCCAGCGGGTAAACTCCCTTTGCTTTCCGGCGCGGTAGCGGATAAAATCCACGTCCGCGAATTTTTTAGAATGATGATCGACTAACTGGGCGAAATTCTGCTGGGAAATATCCGGTATATTGGAAACATAATCTTTAAACTGTAACATAATCCACCTCTAATATTAGATATGAAAAATTATATACAGATTTCAAGATTTTGTCAAAATAAAAATGTGAAATTTTGCAACTTTTTAAAAGAATATGTGTCGTCCTAGTGACAGTCACCTGCGCTGCATATAGCGCCGTTGTTTTTATACGACACCATCTATAGCAGCGGTGACTGACACCTTAGATACCTTTTTTTGCCGGCTCTAAGAATTAAATCGCCTTCAGCGTTAAGCCTGTCCGCGCCGATTAAAGCGGCAGGATCAGTTATCGCTGTAAGCCCGCCTTCTGCGTCTGATACAAAGGCGCCGCCCTGCTGAACAAGACGCCTTCCTTCGCTTTTGCTTGGAACAAGCCCTGTATCACAGAAAAGATCGACTATATTGTACCCGCTTTCAAAACGGGATCTCTTAACATCAGCGCACGGCATCGCGTTTTTATCGCCGGTTCCGCCGCCGAACGCAGCTTTTGCGCCGGAAAGCGCTTTGTCAGCTTCTTCTTTCCCGTGGATAAGACAGGTAACTTCCCACGCAAGGCGTTCTTTCGCTTCATTGGGATTTTTTCCGGTTCCGCAAAACGCTTTACATTCATCTTCGGGAAGAAATGTGAACATTAATAAAAAGCGAAGGATATCCTGATCTGTTACATTGCGCCAGTACTGGAAAAAATCATAAGGACTGGTTACAGCAGGATCAAGAAAAAGCGCGCCTTTTAATGTTTTGCCCATTTTTTTGCCGTCGGATGTTGTAACAAGCGGGAAAGTAAGGCCGAAAGCTTCGATGCCTTCCACGCGGCGGATTAATTCTACGCCCGCGACAATGTTTCCCCATTGATCATCGCCGCCGATCTGCAAGCGGCAGCCGTGACGCCTGTAAAGTTCAAGAAAATCAAAACTTTGTAAAAGCTGATAATTAAATTCAATAAAGGAAAGACCGGTTTCCAGCCGCATTTTATACGCTTCAAAGCTGAGCATCCTGTTTACAGAAAAATGCCTGCCGATATCGCGTAAAAAATCGATATAATTCAGATTCGCAAGCCAGTCCTTATTATTCGCGGTAAAAGCAGAGGTTCCGTCAAAACCGACAAAGCGGTCAAGTTGCGCGGTAATTGAACTGACATTTTTATCCAGGGTTTCATAATCGAGCAATTTGCGCGTTTCGTCCCTGCCGGAAGGATCGCCGATGCGCGCTGTTCCGCCGCCAAGCAAAGCAACTCCCTTGTGTCCCGCGTCACGCAAATGACGAAACGCGAAATAGGGAACCATGTGCCCGATGTGCAGGCTTCCGCCTGTAGGATCAGTGCCTTCATAAAAAACGACAGGACCTTCGTCCATCAATTTGGAAAGACCTTCAGCATCGGTACACTGCTGAAAAAAACCGCGCGCCTTTAATGTTTGTAATGTTGAGTTCATGCGGTAATTGTATCGAAAAAATCAGCGGCTGTCAGTAATGGATATTAGCGCCCGATTAATTGTTAATCAGGCGCATTATTTTTTTATTTTAAATCTGCGATTCAAAATTCGAAATCGCGTTTCTTAATATGGATACTATTCTGGAAAAATGCGTGCTGAAATCACGCGGATTATTTAAAAGTATCTGAACTTCAACCCAAACTGTTAAACCATCGCTTGTATCAATCCATAATTTTGCCACTTTTGATCGCATACTGGCATAATTCGCAGCGTATAAAGCGTCAGTGTATGTAACATTGCGTAAATTTAACCCGTAATAAACGCTGAAATACTGAAGATCGTCATTGGATACTTCAATAACATAATTTTCTCCGGCAATCTTGAATAAAACATCGCCGTTGCTGGTAAGCGAAGGCGTATATCCTTCTATACGAAGGTAATCCATATACAAATTCTGAAGAGAACTCTTGGTCCATTCCTGCGCCGCAAGCGGTGAACCAAGTAAAAATCCAAAGACTAATACGGCAAGAATTATTTTTCCTTTTTTTGACATAAAAAACTCCTTATAAAAATTTTATTCTACCATTCAAAAATAATATATCTTAAAACTTTTATTTTTTCAATCATTAATGATATCAATATAACCCCACATATAGCGTCAAAAATCAATATAACGCTATATATAGCAGTGGTGACTGTCACTAATTATGCCGATAATCTTAAAAATGCTTTCGGTAGAATTATTTGAATTACTTAAACAGGTTGTCACTTCATGGCAGGTAATTGCCATCACTATCGTTCTTCTATTATATATTGCAGTTGTTTTAAATTTATCAAAAAAATATTATAAACCCCGCGTAAAAAAATCAAAAGTAAAGAAAGTTAAAACCAAATCCGCGGCAAAACCGGATAGCACAGACGATTCACTTCCCGGCGGCGATTCCAATGACGAACTAGGTCTTGAAGAAGCTTAACAAATAAAATCTGAAAATATTTTATTTCGGTCATGCAAAACGGCATATCCGCGCCATATATAGGCGGAGGAAATATGACCGAAAATAATGATTATTTGGACGAAGCAGTAAAAAATTTGTTTGGGCTCTCTTATCTTTTCCCGTATCAAAGGCTGGTAATAACAAATATTCTGGAAGCAGATCAGGCATTTCAACTGACGCAGCAGGCAGATAACTCCGATGAAGATCAGTCTGATAGAAATACAGCGGGAAAACAAATCGTTATACTGCCGACAGGCGCGGGAAAATCGCTATGTTTTCAACTGCCGGCTATGCTGATGGACGGAATGACTTTGGTAATTTACCCGATACTTTCGCTGATGGCGGATCAGCAGAGGCGGCTGAATGAGCGCGGTTTTTCGCCTGTAACAATCAGGGGTGAACAAAACAAAGAAGAAAGAGCGGAAATCTGGCGGAGGCTGGAAAATCAACAGGACGGAAATTCCAACAATGAAGAAAACAAACCGGTAAAATTTATTATAGCGAATCCTGAAGTGCTGCTTACTCCGCAGGTAAAAAGCAGACTGGAAAAAATCAAGATTAAGCATGTCGTGATTGATGAAGCGCATTGCGTCAGCGAATGGGGAGAAAGCTTCAGACCAAGTTATCTGGAGATTGGCTCCATTATCGAATATTTGAACCCGGAGCTTGTTACCGCTTTTACGGCGACGGCAAGCGCTCCCGTGCTGGAAAAAATTAAAAAATATATTTTTAAGAATTCTGAAGTGAATCAAATTGTGGGAAACCCCGACAGGCCGAACATCAGTTACGCGGCAAGGGGCTGCATTAACCGCGATCTTGCAGTGCGTGATTTGCTAATAACAAACAGCCGTCCTGCGATTGTGTTCTGCTCTTCACGGCCAGGCACGGAAAAACTCGCGCATTACCTTCGCAATGAGTTGAAAGAAATGGGTTACAGCTGGCATACGGAAATTCGTTTTTATCACGCAAGGTTAAGCAGGGAAGAAAAAACCGCGGTAGAAAAATGGCTGCTTCACAATACCGAAGCTGTTTTATGCAGCACCTGCGCGTTTGGATTGGGCGTTGACAAGGCTGATATACGCACCGTCATACACAGGGACTGCGCTCCTTCCGTTGAAGCGTACTTGCAGGAATCAGGGAGAGCCGGACGCGACGGAAAACAATCAAAAGCCATTTTATTATGGGGGCCTGATGATGAAGCCGCTTTAAAACGCTGCGGAACGAAAAATAATTTAATTGACAAAGGCGAAGCGGAAAGGAGCAGACTGTCCGCTGTTTTGAATTACGCAAGAGATAACACAAACTGCCGGAGACACTCGCTTATCGCTTTATTAAATTATGATTCAGGCAATGAAGTGCCTGAAGAAAACTGCTGTGATGTCTGCTGCGGGACGTCAGATAATTATTTAAGGGAAGAAATATCGATAACAAATTTTTTCAGAAAAAACAAAAGACGTTATACACAATACGAAGCCGCTTCCGTATTATCAGCTGATGAAACAATCCGCTGGTCGAATGAAGACGCTTCCCGCGTAATTAATTATTTATTAAAAAACAAAAAGTTAAAAAAACTAAATTATTTTCCGTGGAAAAATAAATTAACTGCAAAATGAAGCGGCATTTCATTTTAGGAAACAGTTATCTTCGCTGTAACAGGAGCAGGCGCGCCTTTTTCCGCGGCAACAGGCACAGGAGCGGCGTCCGCGGCGATAACCGTGTACGTTCCGGGAACAAGCGCATATTCGCCCTGCGCGTTCACTGTTTCAAAAATTAATGAAGAAAGATCAAACTCAACTTTTTCGCTTTTACCGGCTTTTATGAAAACCCGGCGGAATGCTTTAAGCGATGTAATCGGATCATCATCGCCGCGGCTGTCCTTTGTAACATAAATTTGTATAACTTCATCGGCGTCATATTTTCCTGTGTTGCTCACGGTGACTGCCGCTTTCAAAGAGCCGCCTGCGGAAACCGAAGACGCAGAAAGTTTGATGTCATCAAATTTAAAGCTTGTGTACGAAAGACCAAAGCCAAACGGGTACAAAGGTTTCTGTGTCATATAACGGTATGTGCGGCCTTTCATTGAATAATCATCATAAGCCGGAAGCTGATCTGTTGAAGCGGGGAAGGTGACAGGAAGTTTTCCCGACGGAACAACGTCGCCGAAAATAATATCGGCTACAGCCTTGCCGCCTGATTCGCCCGGGTACCACGCGAAAATAACAGCGTCGGCAATATCTTCCGGGAAAGCGACAGCGCTGCCGCCTGTTAAAACAAGAACAACTTTCTTTCCTGCGGCTCGGACGAACTTTAAATAATTAAGCTGCCACTGCGGTAGTTCAATATTATTCCGGTCGCCGTTAGAATCCGAAGCGATAGCGTCGCCTTCTTCGCCTTCGATTGCTCCGTCAAGCCCAAGGACAACGATGGTTACATCCGGCGCTTCCTTTTGAAGCTGAACAGTAGTTTGCGGACTTAACCCCGCAAAGCTGACAGCTTTTTTGCTTTCGCAGTACATCAGGCAGCCCTGTTTGTATTCAAGATTGATGCCGAACTTGTCTCTGGTTTTTTCACCTAACCCTTCAAGTATGGTAATGAATCTGGCGCTTACTCCGTAATAATTTCCAAAGAGCGTATGCGCGTTGGCGGCGCCGGGACCTGTTACGCCGATTCTCTTCGGGCTTGAATCAAGCGGCAGAAGATTGTTTTCATTTTTTAACAGAACGATGGATTTATGCGCGGTCTTAAGCGCGAGATTTCTGTGTTTTTCGCAGTTAATAACGTTACGGTCAAGTTTATCATATTTTCCGCTTCCGGGCGGATCGAACATTCCAAGCTTAAAACGGGTTTTTAAAAGACGCTCAAGCGATGTATTGATCGCTTCTTCCGTAACAAGCCCCTGTTTGCAAGCTACAGTGAGCATCGGGTAAGTGCATCCGCAGTTAAGATCGCAGCCTGCGTTAAGCGCCATTGCCGCCGATTCTTCCGGCGTGGAAGTTACTTTATGATTTTGATGAAAGTCGCGGATAGCCCAGCAGTCGGATACAAAGTGGCCTTTAAAGCCCCATCGTCCGCGGAGAACGTCTTTCATCAGGAAATTGCTTGCGCAGCACGGCTCGTCAAGAGTGCGGTTATAAGCGCCCATGACGGATTCAACGCCGCCTTCAACTAACGCCTTGAACGCAGGCAGATATGTTTCCCAAAGATCTTTCTTGGAAACAACCGCGTTAAATGTGTGGCGGTCTTTTTCAGGGCCGGAATGTACCGCGTAATGTTTTGCGCAGGCGGCAAGTTTTAAATTTTCAGGATCGTCGCCCTGAAGCCCGCGTACAAGAGCCAGCCCGATGCGGCTTGTAAGGTACGGGTCTTCGCCGTATGTCTCCTGCCCGCGTCCCCATCGCGGATCGCGGAAAATATTGATATTCGGCGTCCAGAAAGTAAGCCCCCAATACTGACCGCGGTTGCCCTGTTTTACAGCTTCATTGTGTTTTGCGCGCGCTTCATCGGAAATCGCCACAGCGATTTCTTCTACAAGCTTCTCGTCAAAAGTCGCAGCCATCGCGATAGCCTGCGGAAAAACAGTCGCGACACCCGCTCTTGCTACACCGTGAAGACATTCATTCCACCAGTTATAATCAGGTATCCCAAGGCGTTCAATTCCCGGGCTGATATAAAGAAGCTGGGAAACCTTTTCTTCCAGCGTCATCTGAGAAATCATTTCCTTGATTCTTGTTTCACGGTTCATTGCATGCTCCTAAAATGACATTAAAAGTATTATATGTGATGAATTAATCCGGGTCAATGAAAATTATCTAACTTGCTCTTTTTATAGAAATTTCTTATAATATTAGTTATACAATATGCATTTTAATACTTATACAATTTGTATAACTATACTTATACAAATTGTATAAGTATAGTTTAAGGTAATTATGGATTTTATTAAACGAATATTGGCAAAAAAACTGGAAAATACGACAAGTACCTTCTCGGCGGCATATTTAAACGGGCCAAGACAATGCGGAAAATCTACACTGGTTCAAACCTTTCTGCACGCGGATAAAACAAATTATATGACTTTTGACACCACGGTTATCAGAACAGCCGCCAAAAAAGACCCTGACGCCTTTATAGCCGGACTGCCCAAAGATAAAATAAATATCATAGATGAAGTGCAAAGAGTGCCAAAGCTACATTTATTAATAAAAAAATCAATTGATGAAAAACGTTTAAAAGGACAGGGTAAATCGCTATTCCTTCTAACAGGTTCCGCAAATATTTTCGGACTGCCGAATTTATCCAACGCAATGGCTGGACGAATGGCATTGCTAACATTACTTCCGTTCTCGGCGGCAGAGATAAAAAATTCCAGCGTTAATTTTATAGAAAAATTATGGAATGAAAATTTAACCGCTAAAAGTTACAAAAAGGCAAACCTGATTGAAACGATAAAAAGCGCGACGTTTCCGGAAATTGCGCTGAACAAAACCATTGACAGCGGCGTTTGGATGGATAGTTATATCGATACAATTCTTGAAAGGGATGCTGTAGAGTTAGCGAAAATAAGAAAACCTGAACTGGTTTTGCAATTACTTGCTTCTTTGTGCTGCCGCGTGGGAAGCCTTTTAAACAATGACAGCGTAATGAGCGAAACAGGGCTTAATCAGATAACATACGATAAATATAAAACATTTTGCAATAACGTTTATTTAACTTTTGAAGTTCAGCCGTGGGCAAAACCCAACAAGCTTAATAAAAGATTTGTAAAAAGCAAAAAAATATATTTTACCGACACAAACTTTTTATGTTTTTTATTAAGGCGCGATATCAGCGAGTTATATAAAAACGATTCGTCCCAGATGGGGCATATATTTGAAAACTTTATAGCGGCGGAAATAATGAAAGCCATTAGTTCTCTTGCGAATAATTACTATGTATCGCATTTTAATCCTGTGCGCGGCGACGGTAAAGAGACCGATTTTATAATTGAAAGGGACAATGGCGAAATTATTGCCGTCGAAGTGAAGCTTAATTCAACGTTAAACGAAAAAGATTTTAAAAATCTGGAAAACTGCAGAAACATCATTGGAACAAAATTTAAAAAAGGCATCGTTATTTACACAGGAGAAGACCTTGTGACATTCGGAAAAAATTTATGGGCGGTTCCTTTTAATTTTTTATGGGAATGAATACAGCAATTCCAGTTAATAGAAAACGTTGACAAATAAATTAATAAAAAATATTATTAAACAGCCGGAGAAAATAAATGTCTAAAAAAATAATAAAAATTCTAATATCAATTTTATTAATAATAGCGGCGGCGGCTGTCGCAATAACATCATCAACACTGCAATACGGCAGCTTAAAAGAAAGCGGCAGGCTTCAGGCAAAATTAACGGATAAAATTACGGAAGTCGGCGGCGTTTGGCTTTCGGTTAAAGTAGCCAGCGGAGTAATTTCTTTTATTCAAACAGTCCAGATAGAAGGCTCAATACCTGTTGTAGGCGGACTTGCGGTTTCGGCGCAGCCAATGGGATGGGCGGAAGTAGTTGATAACACGCTGGATCAAATTTCCAATGTCTGTTTATGGGCAATCGGGGCTTTAGTTCTGGAAAAAATATTTCTTGCAATGTCTTATTTGCTGGCATTAAGAGTAATAGTTCCATGCGGAATAATTATTATTGTTATCGCAATATGGAACCCGAAATATCAGGGACAGTTAAGAAGAATTATCGGGGGAATAGCGATTATATTATTTGCAATATGTTTTGCCGTGCCGTTATCGCTGGAATTTTCAAGCGTAGTTGAATCCGCATTATTATCAAACTATATAAACGAAACTATAACCGATGTTCAGGGGTTATCGAATGAAATCGAAAAGAACAGCGAAAACGCGGATGATATAAGCTTATTAAGAAGCATAGGAAGCGGTATAGGCAATTTTTTTAATAAAATAAAAAATTACTTTGATTCATTAATTGACAGAATGATAAATTATATAATATGTTTCATTATAACTAATATAGTAATTCCAATTGGAACAATTTTCCTTGTAAAATATGCGGGAAGCGCAGCGTTAAAGCTTATCGGTTTTTCCGCAAGCAGCAACAGTCTGCAGGCAGAAATAAAAAGGCTGATAAATTTACAAAGTAAAAACGCCGCTTCGTAGCCGTTTGCACGCTTCTTCGATATCAGAGCGGTGTCCGAAAGCCGAGAAACGGATGTATCCCTGTCCTGCGGGCCCGAAGCCTGCGCCCGGCGTGGTAACCACCTGGCATTTATCCAGAATCCCGGCGAAAACTTCCCAGCTGTCCTTTCCCGGGAAGTGCGCCCATATATACGGCGAATTATCACCGCCGATACATTTAATTCCAAGTCCGGACAACGCGTCTCTTATCAACTTGGCGTTGCCTAAATAAAAATCCGTCAGAGCGCGCACTTCTTTTAAACCTTCGTCGTCTAACGCCGCAAGCCCGCCGGCCTGCGCGATGTTGGACGCTCCGTTAAAAATAGTTCCCGCAATTCTGTTCCAGTCGGCGTTTACGCTTTCGCCACCTGAAAATTTTAACGCTTTCGGAACGACTGACCAGCCAAGGCGTACTCCAGTGAATCCGGCGGGCTTTGAAAACGAATTTACTTCAATGGCGCATTGATCAGCCTTGTCAATTTCATAAATGGTTTTTGGAAACGAAGGATCGCGGATAAACTCGCTGTATGCAGCGTCAAAGACAATAATACAGCCTTTACTGACTGCTGTTTCAACTAACGCTGCCAGCTGCGTTTTATCCGAGACAGCGCCGGTCGGATTGTTAGGTGAACAAAAATATACAAGGCTGTCCTGCGGGATTAAATCAAGATTGGGAAAGAAATTATTTTCCGCGGTGCAGGGAAGATATGTGATCCCTTTGTATCCGCTGCCGTCCCAGCTTCCCGCGGCCCCTGCGATAACAGAGCCGTCAACATAAACCGGGTACGAAGGATCCTGCACTGCGATTTTTACGTCATTACCGAAAAGAATCTGCAGCCTGCCGATGTCGCATTTCGCTCCGTCAGAAATAAAAATTTCGTCTATACCGAATTTTCCGCCGTAAAACACAGCGGAAATTTTTTCCCTTAACTGCGCAAGGCCTTCGTCCTGATACCCTGAATAGCCTTCTGCCGTGCAGAGTTTTTTCGCTCCATCGACAAGACCGGAATTGATATGTGGCAGAATGGGCTCTGTGGTGTTGCCTACTCCCAGACTTATGATTTTCGCGTCAGGGTGAGAAGCGGCATACTCGCGTCTGCGTCTTGCGATCTCGGGGAAAAGATAACCTGCTTTAAGATTCGCGATATATTTATTTCTTTTAATCATAAATCCTCCAAAAATTTCTCTGCTTTAAATCCGTGTCCTTTGCGTTTCCGGCGCTTTCGCAAAAAATTATTACTTAAATGTTTTAACGCCATCAATGTCCAGCGTGGCGAAATAATCGTCCGCAGTTTCCGCGCGGCGTATTTGCGTAACAGAGCCGTCAGCGCGGAGCAGAAGTTCGCCGCAGCGGAGTTTTCCGTTATAGTTAAAACCCATCGATCTTCCGTGCGCGCCCGCGTCATGAATAACAATAAGATCGCCGGGAGCTTTTTCAGCCGCGGTAACAATTCTGGGCATTTTTCTTTGAATTGCGAATTTATCGTTATTTTCGCACAAACTGCCTACAATATCATAAGTTTCAGATAACGGCGCATCAGCCTTTCCGGGAACCGTTATGTGATGATACGCGCCGTAAAGCGCAGGGCGCATAAGGTCGGCCATGCAGGCGTCAAGCGCTATATAGTTACGGTAGATTTCTTTTTTATGCACAGCGCGGGCGACTAACCAGCCGTACGGACCTGTAACAACCCTGCCCCATTCGGTGCGGATTTCCATTGGGTCCAAACCCGCGGGAACCAGAATTTCGTTATACGCTTTTTTTATTCCGTCCGCCAGAACTTTATAGTCAACCGCGCTTTGATCAAGCTTATATGGAATTCCAACGCCGCCGCCAAGATTTATAAATTCGACGCGTACGCCCGTTTTATTAAAAATTTCTGCGGCAAGCTCAAAGAGCATACGCGCTGTCTCGATGTGGTATGGAACAGACAGCTCGTTGCTCGCGACCATTGTATGAAGCGCAAAGCGTTTTGGGAACGAAGTTTTTTCTCCCTTTTGTTTTAATAGCGCGTAACCTTCCATTATTTGTCCGCGCGTGAAGCCGTACTTTGCCTCTTCCGGCTTGCCGATTATCGCGTTTCCTTCTTTAAGCGGGCCGGGATTAAAACGCATGGAAATAAGCTGCGGCAAACCGGCGGTTTTTTCAAGAAATTCGATATGCGTAAAATCATCAAGATTGATAACAGCGCCCATGCTCTTTGCCGCCGCATATTCCTTTGTGGGCGTTTCGTTTGAAGTAAGCATTATGTCTTCGCCCTTCATGCCCGCAATTTCAGCTAACAGAAGTTCGGGAAGGCTCGCGCAGTCGGCGCCGAAACCTTCAGCGGCGAGAATTTTTAAAATATACGGATTCGGAAGCGCCTTTACCGCAAAATGATTTTTATATGAAGGAAAAACCGAAAACGCCGATTTAATTTTCCGGACATTATCGATAATCGCCTTTTCGTCATAAATATAAAACGGCGTCGGGTACTGACGCGTAACCTTTTCCAGCGTTTCTTTATCCAGCGGAAAATATTTTTCGCTCATTTCTGCTTCCTTTTTAACGTCAGCTTAAGTAGCCTTTATACTTTAAAAGCTCCGCGTTCAGGATTCCGCCGCCTGCCGCTCCGCGCACAGTGTTATGCGAAAGCGCGGTAAAACGGATGTCAAACACATTGCAGGGACGAAGCCGCCCGACAACGACAGCCATCGCCTTGTCCGTGTCGCGGTCTTTGCGCGGCTGCGGACGGTTATCTTCTTCGCGGTAAATAACAGGCTGTTTCGGCGCGGAAGGAAGGTTTGCTTCCTGCGGCAGGCCTTTGTACGCTGTCCAGATTTTTTTTATTTCTTCCATCGACGAAGGCTTCTTTCCAGCAAACTCAAGCGAAACACAGGCGGTATGTCCGTCCGTAACAGGCACCCTGTTGCAATGCGCGGAAATTCTCGGAAGTTCCGCGTTTTTAAAAAAGCCGTTTTCTATCGAACCGAAAATTTTTAACGGCTCTTTTTCAGATTTTTCTTCTTCGCCGCCGATGTACGGAATAATATTATCGATCATGTCGAGGCTTGGAACGCCCGGATACCCTGCCCCGGAAACTGCCTGCATTGTCGAGACAATTATCTTCTGCGCCTTATAACCTGCAAGCGCAAGAGCGTGAAGCGGTTTCATATAACTCTGTATCGAACAGTTTGGTTTAACGGCGATAAATCCGCGATCCCATCCGCGCGCTTTTTTCTGCGCCGGAATGATGTCTGTGTGTTCAGGATTTATTTCAGCGATTAAAACAGGCACATCCGGCGTCCAGCGGTGAGCCGATGCGTTTGAGACAACAGGAATTCCGGCGGCGGCGTAACTTTCTTCAAGCGCGCGCGTTTCGTCCTTGCCCATTTCAAGCGCAGAAAAAACAAATGAACATTCGCCTTTTTTAAAAGCGGCTGCGGCGCGGCTCACATCATTCGCGTCTTCCACGATGATCCCGCCGGTTTCAGGAGCGTATGTTTTTGCAAGCTGCCACCTGCCGGCGACTGCTTCCGCGTATTTTTTTCCCGCGCTGCGCGGAGACGCGGAAACATAACGTACTTCAAACCAGGGATGATTATTTAAAAGGGCGATGTACTGCTGACCAACCATGCCTGTAGCGCCCAGAATTCCAACCGGAATCTTTTGTGCCATAAAATGCTCCTTATATGTTATCAGTGTACATAAACTGATATTTTTATTCAACTTCATACGCTGACGCTTTAAAAAAAAAAAATAAAATGTTAAACTGCGGTATGAATACAAACCCGGTCGCGGCGTATCTTGCCGCAAATCCATCCGATAAAATCGATAATAACCTTTTAGCATATCTTTGCAGCCTGACGGAAATTTCCAAAGTTACGCCGGAAATCGCAGCGTCAATCGTGAAGGAACTTGAAAACCAGAGAAACCGCATAAAACTTATCGCAAGCGAAAATTACTGTTCCTTCGCGGTGCAGCTTGCGATGGGAAATTTACTGACAGATAAATACGCCGAAGGCATTTCGTACCACAGATTTTACGGCGGAACAGAGAATGTTGACGCAATCGAAGCGCTTGCGGCGGAAGAAGCCCGCAGTCTTTTCGGCGCGCAATACGCGAATGTCCAGCCTCACTGCGGATCGGACGCGAACCTTCTTGCGTATTGGGCAATCCTTTGCACAAGAATCGAAAACACAATGATGAAGAACTGGAACGAAACAAATCTTTACAATCTTACGGACGCGCAATGGAATGAACTAAAGACCGCGCTCGGAAACCAGAAGCTTCTGACGCTGGATTATTATTCAGGCGGACATTTAACGCACGGTTACAGAAATAATATTTCAAGCAGAATGTTTGATGTTTACAGTTATTCGGTATCGGAAAAAGACGGCCTTCTTGATTATGACGAAATTGAAAAACAGGCGAAGGAAATCCGCCCGTTAATACTTCTTGCAGGCTATTCCGCTTATCCGCGGAAAATCAATTTTAAAAAAATGAGAGAGATCGCGGATAAAACAGGCGCTGTGTTACTGGTAGACATGGCTCATTTTGCGGGCCTTGTAGCAGGAAAAGTTTTTACAGGTGATTTTGATCCTGTCCCCTGGGCGCATGTCCTGACAAGCACAACGCATAAAACACTGCGCGGACCAAGAGCGGGACTTGTGCTTTCTACAAATGAGTTCGCGGAAACTCTGGACAAGGGCTGCCCGCTGACAATGGGCGGACCGCTGCCGCACGTAATAGCGGCAAAAGCCGTTGCCTTCCGCGAAGCTTCAAAGCCTGAGTTTAAACAGTACGCGCAGAAAATTGTTTCCAACTGTCAGGCGCTTGCCGCTTCCTGCGTAAGAAACGGGCTTGAAGTATTAACAGGCGGAACAGATAACCACCTTGCGCTGATCAATGTTCACAAGGCCGGTATCACAGGAAGACAGGCCGAAAGCGCGCTTCAGGAATGTCACATAACGGTTAACAGGAACAGCCTTCCGCGCGATCCAAACGGTCCGTGGTACACGTCAGGACTGAGGATTGGAACAGCGGCGGTTACAACGCTTGGAATGCAGGAAGCGCAAATGGAAGAAATCGGCGCGCTGATAGCCGGCGTTGTAAAAAACACAACGCAATCGCCGGGAAAAGATCCGTCGCAAAAGAGCAAGGCAAAATACATAATTGAGGCTGATGTAAAAAAAGACATTCAAGCGCGCGTAAAAACTTTAATGGATAAATTCCCTGTGTATCCGCAGCTTGATTTGGAACTTTTAAAGAAATTCTTTGTTAACTGAGCCTTTTCCAAAAACGCGAACCTGCGGTTCGAAAGTTTTGTAAACTGACAATTTGCGGGACAAATCAACTTTTCTTTTTTTCCTGTTCCCTGACAAACATGGAATAAATATCAAAAAGTATCGGGTCAATTTTATAGTGATCAACAAACTCGCTTTTCATCATGGTGAGCGCTTCTTCCGGCGTTAACGCCTTGCGGTAAACGCGGTTGGGATCTGTCACGCTGTCATAAACGTCGATAATTTCCAAAACTTTTGCCGGAAAATAAGCGAGCGCGTTATAGTCCATCATCGGTTCAAGCTCATACGCGATACAGTAATCGACTTTCGCATTAGGGTTATGTTTCTTGTACTGTAATAAATACGCGCGGAAATAACCATAGCCGTTTGGATCCCCGTAATATTCATGATGGTAGCCGGTTATAAGGCTTGCTTCCAGCGGGTAATTTGTTTTATTCATTATGGATTGATAACCCTGCTTAACATGATCTATAACGATGTTTCTGTCGTATGAAGCTTCGCCTTCGTGGTATTCCACGGCGGACGCTTTCCCTATATCATGAATTAAAAAACCGACAGCCCAGCGGAAATAAACATCATAAGGTATCGCTCTCATCCCGCCGTAAAAAACGCGTTCAAGGTTAATATCGTCAATATTAATATGCGGAAGCAGTTTGTGATAAAAATCCCGGTACTTGGAAACAAATGAAACCCGCAGTTTCTGTATGGTACTGGAACCTGAAACAAGATTGTTGTAATAGGTAAGAAACGCGATGCCGTTAAGGTACACGCGGGTCATATGCTGAACAATCGTTCCATTGGATTTTGAAACAAGCGTATTCATAAGTTCGTTATTAAAAATATTTTCCGCGACAAGCTGCGCGGACGACTTTACCATTTCGTTAGTCGAATCAACAAGCCCCTGGGTGAATTTCTTGGCTTCGTCATCCGCAAGGCGTATAGCTTCTTCCAGAGCGGCATGGTTAATCATTGCGGCGTCTTTAGCGGTATCAACAAGGGCTTCTGTGACGGCTTCTTCGTTTCTGTTTTTCTGGACAAGGAGATCGTTCAGCCTTTTTTTATGACCGTCGATATAATCGATCTTCTGGCTGTTGGTCATATTGGCGAAAGCTTTGTATTCTTCTCCGTACCCTGCGTCTTCTTCAAGTTCTTCAAGATCATCGACGGGACCTGCATTGGCCGCATCAGGCTTCGGCGGTTTTTCGGTTTTCGGCCTTTCAAGATCCCATGCGCCTGTTTTTACAATGGATTTTTCTTTAAGTTTATTAAATCCTTCTCCGGTAAGATAATACTCCCACGGGCCGTTTTGCTGCCAAAAATTTTCATGATTGTCGTATAAAACCTTAAAAGGCATAAGACGCTGCTTGCTGGTTTCTTTGTTAACGCATAAAACAGGGATATCTTCTTCTATAATAATATCAATATAATTTTTATTAATTTTTTTATCATTATCCGGTGACAATACCTGTAAAATGGGATTTATAGATTCTTTTCCCGCCATATATGATAATTATATGACACTATTATAAAGAATCGCAAGAAAAATATAATATTTACATTAATAAAAACAAACTTTATTTCTTGACTTTCATCATAATCTCAGAAATAACCTTGTTCGCATCATCATAAGAGACCTGGCAGGTTCCTACCTGTTTGTGGCCGCCGCCGCCGTAAGATAATACCATGGCGCCGACATCAACGTTACAAGTCTTGTTAATGATGCTGTAACCGACAGTAATCGCTACATTCGCTTTATTGCGGCCATCCACAATCCAGACGGAAATATTCTGCTCGGGGTAGAATGTATAAAGCAGGAACCGGTTCCCCGCGAAAATCGTTTCGACGCCGCGAAGATCGATTTTTATTACATTTCCGTCAATTTCGGCATGACTTTGCACCATTTCTGTAAAAAGCTCTTTTTGCTGATAATAAAAAGCGATCCTTTCCTTTACATCATGCATTTCGAGTATTTCATAGATTGTTTTTTCGGCGCAGGCTTTGGAAAGTTCCAGCATTAATTCATAATTGCTTATGGTAAAGTTACGGAAACGGCCAAGACCGGTGCGCGGATCCATGATAAAACCAAGAAGTATCCAGCCTTTAGGGTCCAGAATTTCATCTTTGTTTAAATTGCCGGAATCTACTTTGTCAACATAATGTATCATTTCGGAAAATCTGCTGAGTTTAGCTTCTCCGCCGTAGTATTCATAGACAACTCTTGCGCAGCTTGGCGCCTGTTTGGAAACGCCTTCAAAGTACGCGCCTTCGCCCAAACGCTGAGATTCGCTAGAATGATGGTCAAACCAGAGCTTACAGCCGGGAATATAGGGAATATTTGCTAAAATATCGTTATCAGTAGCGTCAACCAAACCATCCTGAATATCCTTTGGATGGACAAATTTCCATTCATCTATAAGACCTAAATATGATAACATCGCTCCGCAGGCCAGGCCGTCAAAGTCAGATCTGGTAAATAATCTCATGCTAACCATCCTTCATAATTATATGAATTGTATCTTTATTAATTATAATATAAGAATTGATAAAAGAAAATGAAAAAATAATTAAATTTACTTATTGAGAAAAAATTTCCCTGTCCAATCTGCCTGTCAGCCAGGAAAGAATCGCTTCCGCCCGGTTACTGAACGAATTGCTTATCCTGTCACCCATTCCAAGCAGGGAAAATGCCTTTGCCATGGAAGCAATATAGATTAGAATGGAGTCGCCGCAGTCAAAAATCGCTATTATCGACTTTAAATTACCCCTTCCTATTGCCGGAATTATCCCGTAATTAAGCGATGTAACGTTTTCCTGAACAAAAAAAGCGGCGTTTGCGGTATTTACATAGTTATATTGATAGATATTATCGCCGAAAGTAAGGTCTTTTTGCCTTGCGTACAGGGTAAGCGACTGGGGCGGCTGGGAGTAGACAGGATCAGACCGCGGATTTTTGGTCTGCGGTCCGTCAATAATACTTGAATGTTCATAAAATGTGCGCATACTATTACGGCTTGCGGAAAAATACTGGATACCTGTCAGGGTGCTCAACGCGACAATTTGATTAAAAACTCCGGTTTTTTGCGCATTATCCCAATTTTCGGCAGAAGTGTGATGGGCAGCAGGTTTTCTATACAGATAAAGAGCTTCGACAATTACATTCGGGTTGATATCGTTCCTGATTCCCGAAATCAAAATCTGTAAATTGCCGTCCTGCGGCATTAAAAGCGGAGCGGAATTTCTTAACTGCGATTCAATTATCAGCGAACCGCCCGAACGCATCTGCGCGGCATGATTTGATGAAACAAGATTCTCAAGCGGAGCGGCAAAAACGCATGGGGCGGTGAAAATAACGAGAATAAAGATACATAAAAATTTAATTTTCAATTTTAAACCTTATGCACAATATAACGCATTACTTAAGCCCGCGGTAAAAAACGCGAACTTGTTTATACAGACCGTCCCCTTCGCTTTTTGTTTCAATATCGCCGATATCATTAAGCGTGGTATGGATCAGCCATCTGTCAAACGGGTTCATCGGTTCTAAAAGGATCGATGTCCTGCTCTCGCGGACTTTTTCAGCGACATTATAGGCAAGGCGAACCAGCGATTCTTCGCGTCTTATGCGGTAATTTTCGGTATCAAGAATTACTCTTAGGTCTTCCCTGCCAAGCCTTCCCGCGTAAATATTTAACAATAGCTGCAGGGCGTCAAGGTTTTTGCCTTTCTTGCCAATCAATATGGAAGAATGGCTTGAATCAATCTTTACGCCGAGTTTGTGATTGTCCCTAAACAATATTGTAACCTTGCCCGGGTAGCCCATATGCTCGATCAGGCGGGAAGTAAACTCAACCATTTTTTCTTCAAATTCATTTTGCGGCGCGGGTTCGCCGTAGACAGGCTTGTTCACCCTGTCCATATTGCCGTTATCTTCTACGTCCGAATCAGTTCTGGTCTTTGCAGAGCCGCGATGTGAATCGGAACTCCTTGCAGGTGATCCGAAATCCGGTACATGAACCTTTATCCTTACCAGGCCTTTCTTGAACAAACCGCTTTTCTGCGTCTCAAGAATCTCAACATCAAAATCGTCTTTTTCAAGACCAAGTTCACCAGCCGCCCTGTCAATCGCTTCCTTCTCGGTGCGGCCTTCAAATTCAAATTCCATAAATGCTCCTTATATTTAAGCCTGTCTGTCCGTACAAATGACAGGACAGCCAGACTATAAAAATCAACAATAACCGCCGGTAAACTACAGCGCGTCTTACTTCTTCTTTTTCTTCGGCGGCAGCACCGGAGCTTTCTGCGGCGGCGCCTGAACAGCAGCCGCGGCGGTTCGTTTGGCGATAACAAATTTATTTATTATGACCTGCTGAACAAGAGTAAGAAGATTGGAAAAAATCCAGTAAACCAAAAGTCCGGACGGCACATCGTAAAGCACGAAGAAGAAAATTATCGGCATGACAAATAACATGAATTTCATCTGTTTGTTTGACTGCTGTCCCGGCATCTGAGTTACCTTGCCGTAAAGAAGCTGGGAGCCCACATAAATAAAGGGAAGAGCCCTTAACGCGGTCCAGCCTAAAATCGGCACCCTGAAATTTTCAAACTGAACGATGAATTCAGGCAGCGAAAGATCAGGTATCCAGCCGGGGATAAACATCGCGCCCCGTAAATCAAAATGGTTGTTAAACAGGCTGAACATGGAAACAAAAATCGGCAGCTGCAGCAGCATTGGAAGGCATCCGCCAAGCGGATTATATCCTTCCTGTTTGTAGAAATTGGCCATTTCCGCCTGTAATTTCTGCGGATTGCTTTTGTATTTCTCCTGCAGTTCCTTGATTTTAGGACCAAGAGCCTGCATTCGCAAAGTAGCTTCCGATCCTTTTTTGGTAAGCGGGAAAAAAAGTATTTTAATCAATAATGTAAGAAGGATGATTGCGGCGCCGTAATTCGGGACAACCCTGTAAATGCCAAGGAGCAGCCATTTTAACGCTTTTTCAAGCGGCGAAAAAATGCTCCAGAATCCGCGCGAGCCCGCGATTTCAACAAGGTTGGCGTCACGGATGTTATATTCATTTCTGCCGGTATTGTAATTCGCAAGTATTTCCTGGGTTCTGGGGCCGATATAGAACCGGTAAGTATCGACAATTTTTGATATAGAAGCGGCGGGGCGCGTAATATTCATTCTGGAAGCGGAAACGATCCCCGGCTCCGCCTTATCCGTAAAACTTATTGTGTACTGCGCAAGAAGCGGAATGGCGGCAAAAGCGAAATACTTGCCTGTAATTGCCGCCCACGCGGGACGCTCGATCTTCTCATTTATTTTCGCGTCCCTGCGTTTGCCGTTATAATAATTGTAATGGCGGTAATCATAATAGCCGTCGAGCTTTTCAAACACCGGACCGATCTGCGGGCCGAATGACAAAGTATACGCGTTACCTGCAAAATTAAATTCGGGAACCGCGTTTCCGCCGTCAAGCGTAACGGTAAGCTCAAACAAATAATCATTCGGTTTAAAATCATATCTTTTAATCAGGCGGAATTTTCCGTCGGTGCCGTACATCGCGGAAGGCGAAGTAAAGTCGCGGTAAAACTCCACTGAATGTTCTGATACGCGGTTAACGTGAAAATTGGAAGAAACAGGAGACGTGTCAGCGTCGCCGAAAGCGACGGTAAAAGCGCGCGCCTGATTCGTGCCGGAAAGAATCAGCTCGACATAAGCGTCAGGATCATCTTCGGCTTTTCTTATATCTCTCCATTTAAGCGAAACCATATCGCCGCCTGAATTGGTAAAAACCGCTGTATAAAAATCTGTTTTAATTTCTATCAGCGGCTGCAAAGGTATCTGTTCTGTTTCGGCGGACTGCTGCGATTCTTCGCGGGCGGGAGCCAGCATCACAGGTTCCGCCGGCGCGGATAACGCTTCACCCTGCTGAACACGGGCGGCTTCGGTATCAGCCGCAGTAACAGTCTGCTGACTCTGTCCGCCCGCAGCCGATACCGCTTCGGCAGGCGGCGTATACATGATTGACTGTATCGAGAAGGCAATAATCATTACCAGCGTTGACAGCACTATAGCCAGGATAGTTCTTTTTTCCATTTTATTTCCTTAACAAAATTTTTTCGGTTAATTCAGGAACAGGATCATAACCGCCCCGGCGAAAGGGATGGCAGCGGATGATCCGCCTGAAAGCCAGCAAACTGCCGCGCAAAAAACCGTATCTGCTAACAGCTTCGAAAGCATATGATGAACAGCTGGGATAATATCTGCATACCGGCGGAAAATGCGGAGAAATCGCGTATTGATAAAATTTGATAAACGCCAGCGCTATATATTTCATTTAAATAAACCAGCTCTTGTAAAAAGGGATTTAAGCTGCAATGTTCTGTCAGACAGGGATTTTTTCTGTCCTTCACATTCAGCGTCAGGATAAATCAACAGGATAAAATCATAACCGCATGCAACGCGGAATTTCATCAGCCTGTAAGCTTCGCGCCCAAGACGCCTGGCGCGGTTTCTTGTAACCGCGTTCCAGATAACTTTATCCTTAACGGTTTTACTTCCTTTGGATTGATGTTTCGCAGGTCTTGTAAAAGTAAAACAAATCCGGCTAAACGGTAAATCATTTTTTAAAACAAAAAGCCTGGCGCCGCAGCACCCGTACCGTTTACCGTTCTTAAAAACTTCCTGAATCTCATTCCTTCCCTTTAGATGCTCTTCCCGTTTAAAACGGAATGAGCTAATGTGACCATCACCGGTCAGGTTAACATCTATTTTGCTAATACGGCTTCTTCTCGTCAGAAATAGAAAGTTTAATCCGGCCTTTCGCCCTGCGGCGTTTTAAGACAAGCCGCCCGCCCCTTGTTTTCATACGGGCGCGGAACCCAAATTTGCGGTTTCTCTTAACTTTACTGGGCTGATAAGTGCGTTTCATGGTATCTTCTCCTATATATAAAGGTTCTTAAACTGATTTAGACTTTCAGTTTAAAATAAACAAGGGGCTTGGTCAAGCATATGAATCTAAAATACACGCTTTCAGGTTATATCTATATATTCCCGGAAGACGACTGCAGGAAGACAGTAGACGCCATGCTTGATACCGGTTACAACGAGGAATTCTGTCTGGCGGAAAGCTTTGACATTGATTTTACGGCAAGGCTGATGGAAGCCGGCTTTCTTGTGATGTCCATGAATCTTGCAAAAGATTCAGGTGATCCTTTTTATCTTTTGCTGCCAAAACTGCATCTTGTCCGTTCCGCGTTGTTTTTTGAAAATTTGCACATAAAAAAATCGATCCGGCGGCTGCTTGGAAAATATGAACTAAGGCCGGACGCGGATTTTGAGTTTATAATCGACAGATGCGTAGAAAAACACGGCGCGGACTGGCTTACTCCGCCGCTTGTGGAAAACATTAAAAAAATCCGCTCTCTTTCGCCTTCATCGGATTCCCTGTTAAACATTCCACATTCAAAGTTCCCCTACCCCGCGTCATTTGCGCTTTACCGCGACGGAAAATTCGCAGCCGGAGAGTTCGGTATTGTATGCGGCAGGGTTTACACAAGCTATTCTGGTTTTTATGACGAAGACAACGCCGGCACAGTTCAGCTGATTTTGACAACGCGGTATTTAAAGGAACAGGGTTTTTCTTTTTTTGACATGGGTATGCCGCTAGATTACAAATCAGACCTTGGAGCCGTAGACATAAGCCCGCAGGAATTTGTCAGACTTTTCAGGGACGGGCAATGAACACAGATAACGCAACTAATGAAAGAAAAGAATATCTTACACAGCAGTTAATAACTTATTTAGGCAACAAGCGATCCCTGCTTGGTTTTATTGATAACAGAATTAGAAAAGTGCAAAAGAAGCTTAATAAAAATAAATTAAAAATGTTTGATGTATTCAGCGGATCAGGCGCCGCGGCAAGGTATTTTAAGCAATACGCGGATTTATTAATCGCAAACGATTTGGAAAAGTATTCATATGTGATAAATCAATGTTATTTATCCAATGAAAATGAAATCAATATTAATGCGTTACGCGAACATTATGCGGAAATAATTTCTGAATCCGGCAGGGAACTGAAAAAAGGAATTATATCGGATTTATACGCCCCAAAGGATGATAATGACATCAGGGCGGACGAACGGGTTTTTTATACGTCCAGAAACGCGATGTACATTGATACAGTAAGGCAGCTGATAAAAAAAATTCCTGAAGGCGATCAAAAATATTTTCTCGCGCCGCTGCTCTCAGAAGCGTCCATACACGCTAATACATCCGGCGTGTTTAAAGGCTTTTATAAAAACGGGGAAACAGGTGCAGGCCAGTTCGGCGGGAAGAACCGGAACGCGCTTTTCAGAATCAAGGGCGATATTAATCTGCCGTTTCCGGTATTCAGCAAATTTAACTGCGATACGATTATTTGCAATGATGATTCAAACAATTTGATTACCGCGCTGCCTGAAGTTGACATTGCCTATCTTGATCCGCCGTATAATCAGCATCCGTACGGTTCAAATTATTTTATGTTAAATCTTATACTTGATTATAAATACCCGGATAAAACAAGCAAAGTTTCGGGCATTCCGGAAAACTGGAACCGGTCAGTGTACAATAAAGAAAACAGCGCGTTAAACGCATTGTCTTATCTTGCGGAAAATATAAAAGCCAAGTACGCGCTTATTTCATTTAACTCTGAAGGCTTCATTTCATCTGAACAAATGAAAGAAACGCTTGAAAAATTCGGCAGGCTTGAAGTGCTGGAAACAAGGTATAACGCGTTCAGGGGAAGCAGAAATTTAAAAACAAGGGACATTCACGTAAAAGAATTTTTATACCTGCTGGAAAAACGGTGATAAAACTGTTTGGAACTTTAATTCGCATTATTTTTAGGAATACATTTAGAAGGCGGGAACCCCCGCACTGATCTGAATGATTTATAAAAGTGAAAATTATCACTGAATCCGCAATGTTCCGCGACTTCCTGTACTTTGTAATTTCCACTTTGCAGCATATTCTCCGCGTTGCGGATTCTGATTTTTTTGATGTATTGATTTACAGTCAATCCTGTTTCACGCTTAAACAAATGCCCGAAGTAATCCGTGTCAATGCCAATCTGAAAAGCCAGATTTTTCACGGTAAGTTTCTCCGGATAATGCATTGATATGTAACGGATGATTTTATTGATTCTATAATCGCCCTGCCCTGAATCAACATCAAAAATTGTTATTTCCATAAGGCGGTGTATAATCAGCATAAGAAGCGCGCGCGTTTTAACAATGTAGCCGTTTTGCTGTTCGTTCCAGCATAAAGTCAGTTCCCTGAATAAATCGATAATATCTTTTCTAATTCCGATGTGATTTACAATAGGCAGTATATCTTCTGTCTTTTTATGCTTAAAAGTAAAATTAATGGAAAAACATTGCATCAAACTTTGCGGATATGTAATTGCTTCCTTTAAATCCTTTTCTTTCAGATAAATTAAATCGCCGGGTCCAAGTTCATAGGCGATGTTATTAATGGTGTAGCAGGCGTTTCCTTTAATAATATATGTAATTTCTTGATTAGCTACCCTGTGCCTCTTCAAATGCCAGTCTTCGCAGCATTTCCGGAAAACATGATATTCAATTGTGGGAGTAAATTCTTCCAAAATCGATTTTTTCATGCTTTCTCCATAAATTTAATATCGAATTTATACCTAATTATAGATTTTATATCTTTTATTAATCGCGAATCAATAGTAAAAGTATTGATATTGTCTTGCACCATGTGCGTTTACCGTATATGTTTTACATACAGGTTAAGTAAATAATGATTAAGCGGCTTATAAGGGAATTTCATAAGGTCCTCCTAAAAAACCGGTAAAATCTTAGTTAATCTGAAAAATTTTGCTCTATGGTACACGCACATGATGCCTGGCGGTTTTGAACCGGATTATTATCGTTATCGGGAACAAAGCTGTGCGGAAACTGCGGTTTCTGAACAGCTTCCACATAGAAACATATTTTAGGAGGATTTTATGAAAAAAGCATTACTGGCTTTGGTCATCGTACTGGTGACCGTTCTGGCAGTAACCACAGGCTGTCAAAGAAAAGCGGCTGCTCCATCGGGGCCGACTCAACTGACTGTTGAAATTTTTGACCGCGGTATGGACGGCGGCAGATCCATGGCATATGACAATGCATGGACCGACTGGATTAAGGCGAAAGTTCTTGCCGATTTAAACATCGAAGTGACTTTCATTCCTGTCGGACGCTGGTCGGAAAATACTGACATCGTCAACATGATGGCGTCAGCAGGCGCGCCTGATCTGTGTTATACCTACAACACAGACATGATTACCAACTTCAGGCTGCAGGGCGGTATCCTGGATTTAACTCCCTACATTGAGCAGTATCTGCCGGATATGAAAAGACTGCTTGGCGCGGATCCAGCTTTACAGGGACAGGATTTAATCTACAGGGACAAAGACCCGGCTACAGGAAGAGTTTATTCGGTGCCGAGCGTTGTAGTAAACGTCGCGCAGAGAAACCTTTTTATCCGCAAAGACTGGCTTGATATTCTTGGGCTTCCTTTGCCGACAACAACCGCGCAGTTCCATTCCGCGCTTGTAGCGTTCCGCGATAACGCTGACAGGCTTCCGGGAAGCGGCGGCAGGAGTAACATCGTTCCGTTCGGACAGGATTCGGACGCTCGCTGGGGATTCTCGCCGATTATTAACGCGTTCTTTGATCCAAATATCAGCGACAGGGATTTCTGGATACATTATTTCAGCGATCGTCCCATCGCAATGCCTGGTTACAAAGAAGCGCTTCGCATGATTAACGAATGGTACAACGAAGGGCTCATTTACAGAGATTTCCCGCTGATGAGAGTAGCGGACGATTTCTTTAACATGCTGAAAAGCGGCCGCGTAGGCGCATACGGCGGCAACTGGGATCATCCGTACCGCGCTGACAACGCAATTCAGACCGATCTGCAGCGCAATGTTCCGGGCGCGCAATTTGTTCCAATAGACTGTATTCAGTCTTCAAACGGCGTTACGCGCAAATTAATTTCAGACAAACCAGGCTTAAGGATTTTCGTGCCTGCTTTCGCCAAAAACCCGATCGGCGCCCTGCAATATCTTAACTGGCTGAGCAAACCTGAAAATTACAACTTCCTTCAGATTGGAACACCAGGCGTTAACCATGAAATCGTAAACGGCGTTCCCAGCGCTATCGCCCGCCCCGCAGGCGATCCGTGGATTATGAACTCGTCAAACAACATCGACATGACAATTCCGATGAACGGAATTGAACTGGGCAGCGCCGAACTTAACGCGAGAGTTCTCGCTTTAGGTTACGCGAACATCGCTCCTGAAGTAATTGTAAACGCGTATGCAATATCAACCCGCAACGGTTTCGCTCCTGTTGTATATCAGGCTGTTACCGAGCTTGGCGCAGTCTACGGACAAACCCTGAACGATAAAGCCGATGCAATGATCGCCCAGGCGGTTATCGCAAGAACGGCGGATTTTGATCGTACATGGGACGCCGGCATGAGAGATTATCTGCAATCCGGCGCGCAGGAAGTAATGGACGAAAGATCCCGCTTGTGGCCCAGATAAACAGCATTAGATAATTTTTATCTGATGTTTAAAAAATAAACACGGCTTGTTTTTTATCAGTAATTGATTTAAAACAAGCCTGTTTTTTTGGAACAGTCTTTTCCATATAAAAAATTTTAAGGATAAAATAATGAGTAATCAAACTGTACAATTGTCATCTGCTTCGCAGCTGGCATCAGCTTCGCTGCTGTTCAATCATGGCTGGAAATTCAATCTGGGAGATCCAAAAAACGCCGAGCTGGAAAACTATAACGACAGCACATGGCAGCATATTGATCTGCCCCATGACTGGATAATTCATCTTCCGTTTGATAAAGGCAAAGATGAACCGTGGTCAGAACAGAGCAGGCAGGGTTTTTTTATATGGAAAAACACAGGCTGGTACAGAAAAGAATTTATTTTATCCGATGATTCAAAAGAAAAGGATTTATACATATATTTTGGCTGCGCTTACCGCAACGCGGTGATTTACATAAACGGAAAAAAAGCGGGAACGCACGCGTATGGTTATACAAGTTTTGAAATTTGCATTACTCCGTTTGTAAAAACCGGAAAAAATGTTATCGCCATACGCCTTGATAACGGCAGCGGCATTCCTGACCGCTGGTATTCAGGCGCGGGGCTTTTCCGCGATGTATATCTGCGGCAGGTTAATAAACTGCATATAAAAACATGGGGACTGTGCGTAAAAGCCGCGCTAAAAAACAACGCGTCCGCGCGGCAGAAACAGATCGCGGAAATAAAAGTAACAGCTTCCATAGAAAACACTTCATCAACACCATTTGAAAATTCAGCCTTAAATCTTGTTCTAAAAGACACAAAAGGCATGGAAATAGAAAGAAAAACGATTAATTTTAAAATCGCGGCAAAGTCAGAATCAACGCTTGATCATTGTTTTACAATTAACAATCCCGAGCTGTGGAGCGATGACAGCCCGAATCTTTATAAAGTTTGCGCGTTTATAGGCGATAAAAGCGGCGAAAACACAGAAGTAAGATTCGGCATACGCACCATAGAAATGATCGCGCATAAAGGATTTTTTATTAACGGAATAAATAAAAAACTGAAAGGCGTATGCCTTCATCATGACTGCGGAATTTTAGGCGCCGCGTTTTATAAAGACGCGTGGCGAAGACGGCTTACAATTTTAAAAAGCATGGGATGCAACGCAATCAGGACAAGCCATAATCCGCAGGCGGAAGAATTTCTTGACCTTTGCGATGAACTTGGCTTTTTTGTTATTGACGAATGTTTTGACAAATGGAAATCGCTCGCATACGAAAAATTATTTGATGATAACTGGAAACAGGATCTTCATGATTTTATTTTAAGGGATCGAAACCATCCGTGCGTATTTCTCTGGAGCGCCGGAAATGAAGTTGAAAATCAGGGTTCGGCGGAAATGCTTAAAATCGAAAAAATGTTATGCGACTATATCAGAACGCTTGACAGCCGCCCCGTAACAATGGCGCAGTCACCGCACGTAACGGATAAAAATCCGCGCGACATGGTCGGCGCCCCGCCGGAAAAGCATGTAAAAATAACAAAAAAAATCGCGGAATACAACGATGTTATCGGCTTGAATTACCATGAGCCGTGGTATCCGTATTATTCAAAAGCGATTGATAAACCGATCATTGGAACCGAATGTTACGAATATTATTCAGGATGCCTTCACAGTTACGAAGACTTTAACAAAAAAAACCCGTGGCAGTATGTGCTGGAAGACGACAATGTTCTTGGACAGTTTATCTGGGCGGGCATCGATTATTTCGGCGAAGCTTCATGGCCCGCAAAGGGATGGACAGGTTCAAGCCTTGACATCTGCGGTTTTTATAAAGATCAAAGCTGGCTTAGAAAAAGCTTATGGTCAGACGAACCTGTCGTTCATTTGTGTTTTTATGACAACACGCAGAAAAATAACTTCGCGCGCGGCAGGTGGAATTTTCCGTATACCGCTTCCCATTTAAATCTTGATCATTTCCAAAACCGCATCGTTACAGCCGCGGTATACACAAACTGCGAAGAAGTTGAGCTTTGGATAAACGGCAAAAAAACAGGCAGGCGCAAACCCGCGGATTTTGAAAACGGAATAATAGAATGGCCGTTTGATTATAAAAGCGGCGAATTAAAAATAATTGGCTTTATTAAAGGAAAAGAAGCCGCCGTTCAGGAAATGAAAACCGCAGGAACTCCCGCCGTAATCGATCTGAAAGCTGATAAAAAAACATTACCGCCTTTTGGTCTTGCGCATATCGAAGTGAGCGTCACGGATGAAAAAGGCATAATCAATCCAGCGGAAGATTTGCTTTTGGGCTTTTCGCTTGAAGGAGACGGACAAATATTAGGAGCTTCATCGCCGGATTTGAACACGTCATTGGGTTTCGATCTTCCGCTTGTTTGTACATCGCTTGGCAAAGCGCTGGTGATAATAAAAGCCGGAGCGTCAGCCGGCGATATAACTTTTTCCGCATACAGCCGGAACTGCCCCGACGCGCGGTTTTTAAAAAGCGAGAAGCTGCGTTTTACGGTAAAGTAAAATTAATTAAAGGCTTTTCTAGAACTTTTAAATCGAAAAATCGCGTTTTAGGAAAAGCTTAATTTTTCTTTATGTTTTTCCTGACAAAGATAGGATCAAAATATTGATCGAAATCTATTTTCTTGGAAATGAATTTAAGCAGTGTCCGGTACAGGAAGAAAGACGCTACAATCGCGGCGATAAAAAGGATACTGAAGCTCCAGTCCTGACCCCCTTCGGGAAGGCCCGGAAGGATAAATCTAACATACAGAACAAACAACAGCAGAAAAACCAATATGGTAATTACGACATTGAATACAGTCGCTCCAAGTATAAACAAAAAAGTGTTTAATCTTTTATTCATTTACTTCTCCTTCCGGTTTTTTCCTGGGAATAAAAAATATGGTAACAAGCAATAAAATACAGCTGCAGACAACGGACGCGTCAGCGAAATTAAAAGTCGGCCAGCGTTCCCAGCCGAAAATTCCAAAAAATTTAACATCGATAAAATCAACAACGCCTTCAGGTCTGAAAATACGATCCGTGATGTTTCCAAGTCCGCCTCCGATTATGCCTGCCGCCGCCCATCGCTGAAGATTGGAAAAATCATTTGTTCTGAAATAATAAATAATAAGAAAACCTAAAACAATAACCGGAATAACAATAAAAACGACAGGTTTAAAAGCATCGGGAAGCGATCTTCCGAGACTGAAGGCGATTAAAGGATTGCGCACATGAATTATCTGCAGAAGATCGTTGCCGAAAACCTGGGCGATTACATTAAAACGGCTTATGGGATAGTTGCCGGCAATAATCGATTTTGTAATTTGATCCAAAAGAATAATAAACAATGTCAGCGAAAGCGGCAGGATTCGTTCCCTAAAAAATGGTTTCATTAATACACTCCGGTAAATTAATCGGTTTTATAGCCCTGTCGGGATATCTAAAAATTCGGCGTCTATGCCCAGGGCGGCATTGCAATGGCGCATAACAGCCTGAAGCCCCCAGACTTCGGTGCTGTAATGCCCGCCTGCGATCATGTTGATTTTTCCTTCAAGGCAGTCATGGTAAACCTGATGCGACGTTTCTCCGGTAACAAATAAATCCACGCCTTCGTCAAGCGCGTCGCGGACATTCTCCGCGGAACCGCCGGATACAACCGCCGCGGTAAGGCATTCGTTTTTGCCGAACGGATAAACGCCTGCAGGCGGCCTTCCCAAAAAATCGATTTTTTTAACTGCTTCGTTAATGGTGACAGGTTTTGGAAATTTTCCTTTAAAACCGATTTTCCGCCCGTGATACATTCCGAAAGGCTCAATATCTTCCAGCCCGAGCAGACCCGCAAGGACTTTATTGTTCCCGAACTCCGGGTTCTGATCCAGCGGCAAATGAACCGCGTAAAGGCAGATATCATGATCCAGAAGAAATTTTATCCGCTGTCTTAGATTGCCGGAAAGCCGATGCGGCGATCCCCAAAAAAGCCCGTGATGAACAAAAAGCATTCCAGCTTCAGCGGCAGCGGCTTGTTCAAATGTTTCAAGGGCGGCGTCTACGCCAAAGGCGATTTTACGGACAGCGCCGCCGCCGTTATCAACCTGAATACCGTTTAAGGATCTGTCTGCAGCAGAAAAACCGTCTATATCCAAAATACGCCTGAAAAAAGAATCTATTTCGGCTGTCGAATATTCCTTACCCACGATTGCATTATACAGAAATAATTAATAAATGTAAGGTATCTGAACATGATCTAACAATATAAGGGCATAAAAAAACCGCACACATCCTGCGGATCCGCGCAGAACATATGCGGCTTTCGTGATAAGCAGCAGTTTAGAAACCGCTGCTTTCAGGCGTCTTATTTACCCTTTCTTGCAACAACAAGAAGAGAACCGAGAACCATTGTATGAACGCCAAGTCTCTGCAGCATTTCCCAAATACTCATGCTGTTTGTCTTTGTAACCCACGAAACAATACCAATAATGATATAAACTGCCCAGATAATAGCAAGAACTAGCGCAATATAATCCAGAGCGCGGCTGGTTATACTTGTAAACATCTCAATTAATACAAGTATACCGCCAACCAATGCGATAACAGAGATTATAGTCGCGATTATGCTGGGGAATCTCATTGTATTGGTAAGAATAATATGAAAATCTCCACCTCTACTAATTAATCCCAAAACGCCGTTTGCAACCAAATACAGCCCTACTGCGAGCTTCCACAGAAAAATTCCTATTCCATCCTTAAACATAATAAACCTCTCCAAAATCAGTTTTTAACCAGATAAAAATTCAACGAAATTTTATCCATAAAGAACAGCTCAACGAGCCGTTTAGAAAATTTTACAGCACAAACACTGAAAAAACAAGCGAAATAACATTAAATCGTAATCTTAAAATACTATAATTTATTAAAATATATTGCTATAGTCTATTTTTTCTCTATATTTTTTAAAGATGCTCTCATATTGAAAAATAAAATAACAGGACCGAATAAAATAACATCAAGAATAAAACCGGCAAGCAAGCCGAGAAATGCGTACCCGATATGAAAATCATTATGCCAACCGCTTAAAAGAATACCGGCTGCGATAAACGCCGCAACCGGTATTAACCACATTACAATTTCAACAACAACAGAATAAATATTACCTACTAATTTTTGTAAAATCATTTTTCCTCCGGACAGCGTTTAAAGTCCGCCTGACTTTAAAATATAATACCAAAGGCACTAATTATGTTTAGTATATTAGTATAGAAAACACTGTCAAGGTATAATGTTATCGGACTTTTCTATTTAACAACAATATTTACAAGCTTATCAGGCACAGAAATCACCTTGATAACAGTCTTTCCGCCGATCCATTTTTGAACGCCGGGCAGCCCGAACGCGGTTTTTTCAAGTTCAACAGCAGCGGTTCCGGCGTCCGCGGTAAACTTGTCGCGGATTTTACCGTTCACCTGGATGATGATATTTACCTGATCGTCATGCGTAAGCGCTTCGTCATAAGACGGCCAGCGGCTCAATGAAACTGATTTTTTATGCCCGAGTTTTTCCCAGAGCTCTTCGCATAAATGCGGCGCGTACGCTCCTGCCATTATCACAAGCGGCTCCCACATTTCGCGGGGGATTTCGTTTAATTTGGCAAGCTCGCCTGAATAGATCATCATCTGGCTGATAGCGGTATTAAAATTGAGCGAAGCTGTGTCTTCTGTCACTTTCTTTATGGTCTTATGCATGAGCTTAAGCAGTGACTGGAAAGCCGGATTTGATGTATCAGCTGTACCGGAAACAGCCAGGTTATCCTTCATACCGATTGCCCACAATCTTTCCAGAAAACGCGATACTCCTGTGACTCCTGCCATTTTCCACGGTTTGCTTACTTCAAGCGGGCCCATAAACATTTCATACAGGCGAAGGGCGTCGGCGCCGTATTCTTTAATGATGTCGTCGGGGTTTATGACATTGCCGCGGCTCTTGCTCATCTTTTGATTGTCTTCGCCGAGTATCATCCCCTGATTAACCAGCCGCTGGAAAGGCTCGGCGGAATTTACAAGACCAAGATCGAATAACACCTTGTGCCAGAAGCGGCTGTACAAAAGGTGTAAAACAGCGTGTTCGACTCCGCCGACATAAAGGTCTACAGGCAGCCAGTAATCGATTTTTTCTTTCGATGCAAAGGCTTTATCGTTTTTGGGATCAAGGTAACGGATGTAGTACCAGCAGGAGCCGGCCCACTGCGGCATTGTGTTTGTCTCGCGCTTTGCCTGCCCGCCGCATTTTGGGCAGGTCGTTTTAACCCATTCGCTGATTCCGGCAAGCGGAGACTCGCCCGTTCCTGTGGGTTTGTAAGACTTGACTTCAGGCAGCCTGAGCGGCAGATCGCTTTCAGCTAACGCGACGATTCCGCAGGTTTCGCAGTGAACAACGGGAATCGGCTCGCCCCAATATCTCTGGCGGGAAAATATCCAGTCCCTTAATTTATAGTTAACCGCTTTTTTGCCGATTCCTTTTTCTTCCAAAAATTCTGTTATGCGCTTTTTCGCTTCTGCTGTCGGAAATCCTGTAAATTTACCGGAGTTGACAGAATAACCGTCTGCGGCGGTGCATTCCGCGGGTTCGGCGGAATAATCGCTGCCTTTTGATTCAGACGGCTTTTCGCCGGAAACAACCTGAATTATCGGCAGCTTGAATAATTTCGCGAATTCCCAGTCTCTTTCATCATGCGCCGGAACCGCCATAATCGCGCCTGTGCCGTAGGAAATTAAAACATAGTCCGCAATCCAAATTGGAATTTTTTGATCATTAACGGGATTTACCGCGTACGCGCCGCTAAAGACGCCGGTTTTTTCCTTGGCAAGATCGGTGCGTTCAAGATCGCTTTTTCTTGCGGCTGTTTCTACATACGCCGCGACCGCTTTCTTCTGTTCCGGCGTTGTAATTTTATCTACAAGATGATGCTCGGGCGAAAGAACCATGTATGTCGCGCCGAAAAGCGTATCGGGGCGCGTGGTGTAAATTTCAAGCGAGCTCTGGTTCGAAGAATCAGCGTATCCGTCAATTTTAAAAACAACGTTTGCGCCTTCGCTTTTACCGATCCAGTTGCGCTGCATAAGCTTTACAGGTTCCGGCCAGTCAAGGCTTTCCAATTCATCAAGCAGGCGTTCCGCGTACGCTGTAATTTTTAATATCCACTGGCGGATTCGTTTGCGCGTAACTTTTTCGCCGCAGCGTTCGCAAAGCCCGTCTTTTACTTCTTCGTTTGCCAGTCCTGTCTTGCAGGAAGGGCACCAGTTGATGGGGCTTTCGGCTTCGTAGGCTAGTCCTTTTTCAAAAAGTTTTAAAAAAATCCACTGCGTCCAGCGGTAATAATCTACGGCTGACGTGTCAACTTCGCGATCCCAGTCGTAGGAAAAACCAAGCGCTTTTATCTGCTCGCGGAATCTTTCAATGTTCGCCGCGGTAGTTACCGCGGGATGCGTTCCTGTCTGTATCGCGTAATTTTCAGCGGGAAGACCGTAAGCGTCAAAGCCCATCGGGTGCAGCACATTAAAGCCGTTCATGCGAAGGTAACGGCAGTAAATGTCAGTCGCGGTATAACCTTCCGGGTGGCCGACATGAAGCCCCTGTCCCGAAGGATACGGAAACATATCAAGAACATAGCGGCGCTTGTCTTTGGGAACCGACAGGTCTTCTATCGATTTGAATGTTTTGTTATCCGCCCAGTATTTCTGCCATTTGGGTTCAATTGTATCGAATGGATATTTTGCCATAATAGGGAATTATATATATTTTAAAGGTGACTGTCACCTTGACCAGACAACTTTTGTATACAATAATAAATATATGGATTATTTTTACGCGCAGGCGTTGAGTGATATTTGCGAACATTCGTTGATATGCCCGGAACGTCCGCTGCGCTGCATGATTATTATTAATCCGGCGGCGGGTGGTTATATTATCCCAAAAAGAAGGGAAAACCGTATTCATGCATTGACAAAAAGCAGGGAGAAAGCGCAAAAAAATCCAAAAAGGCAAATATACAAAAATGTTGTTTTAAATTTAACGGAAGGAAAAGGATCAGCGAGCGAAACAACAAATCAATATATAAAAAGAGCTGTAAGCGATCCTGTCCCGTTTTACCTGATCATCAGCGCGGGCGGGGACGGAACTCACGGCGAAGTTATGCGATCCCTTTATGACGCGCCTGAAGAAGTCCGGCAAAACATGGCGGTGCTGCGGCTGCCGATGGGAACCGGCAATGACGGCGCAGATTCTTCCAATATGGAAAGCGCACTGGATCTGCTGATAGAACCCGCGCATGTCGAGTTTACTCCTGCTGTGCATTTAAAAACTTCTCCGGGCGGTCCTGCGAACTGGAAAGGGCCTTTTCTCGCGTTTAATATTCTTTCTGTCGGCCTTGACGCGTTTGTCACCCACATGACCAACAACATGAAAGAAAAAACACCGGGCGATTCCTACAAATTATGGGTTGATATCGCAACCTTGTTTTATGATCGCAAATATAAAGTGGATTTTATGGACGTAAAGGCATTCGACGACACAGGCAGGGAAATCCGCGCTTTAAAAGAAAAACTTTTACTTCTTGCGATGGGCGCGTCCGGCCACAGGACGTACGGATCGCAGCACAAAATTCTTCCTGACGATCGCAATATATGCGCGGTAAAACAAATGTCTTTATTAAAAAAAATTGCGATTAAAGGACAAATAACTAAAGGAAAACATACTAATAATCCGCAGGCTGTTCTGTTTTACGCGAACCGTCTGGAATTTTCCGGGATGCACCCGATTCTCGCGCAGATGGACGGCGAAACAGTCCTGCTGCAGCCGGAAGACTTTCCCGCTTCACTTGAGTTAACAAAACCTGTCATTCCCGTGTTAAAACCCGGGCTGGAGCTATTGACAAAAGCGTAAAAAAGCCGTAGAGTTATGCAAATTTTATCTAATCTGTATCACGGTAAAAAAAATGTTACCGCGAAAACTGGAGGGGGATACAATGGCTGCGACAGGCAAAAAAAAGAAAAAAATACCGCCGATAGATCAGGATTTTATTAAGAAAATGGAAACGTCTCTTTCTGCTTTAAAATCCGAAATTGTAGATAATTTAATTTCAAGCAATGAAGATTTTAAAAATATAATGGAAGGGGAAGAACCCAAAGATCTTGCCGATATCGCTTCGGATGATATTGACAGAAAAATGATAGAAGCGATTGGAGCCCAGGAATTAAAACGCCTTAAATTGATCGAGTCCGCGCTTACGCGGATTAAACAGGGGAAATACGGCAACTGTATAAAATGCGCGAACCGGATTCCGCAGGACCGGCTTATCGCGATACCGTACGCTCTGATGTGTATTGAATGTAAAACAGAGGAAGAAAGACGCAACCGGTAAATGAAAACGCTTTGATCGTTCAAAGCGACAGAACCCTGCTGCTTGATGTCCACTGCGAAACTGCGGAAGCCGCAAGGGAAGCAATTATCCCGTTTGCGGAACTGGAAAAATCGCCCGAGCATATTCACACGTATCGCATAACACCCCTGTCGCTCTGGAACGCCGCAAGCGCCGGTTTAACGCCGCATGATGTTACAAATGCTTTAAAAAAATTCAGCCGCTACGAAATACCGCACGGGATCACTGAAAATTTTTCGCTGCTCATGTCGCGTTACGGTAAAATAAAAATATCGGCGGATAAAAATGATCCTGAAAGGCTGATACTGCGCGCTGATGACAAAGCCACGATGATCGAAATCGGAGAACTTAAAGCGCTGAAAGATTATCTTCTTTTTGATGAAGCGGACGGATTTTCACTTTCTTTGATTGACAGGGGAACTGTCAAGCGCGAACTGATTAGAATCGGCTGGCCGGTTCAGGATGAAGCGCCGCTTGCGGACGGCGATTATCTTGAAATAAATATGCGCGAAAAATGTTTTTCAGGAAGGCCGTTTGTTCCGCGGGATTATCAGATAACAGCGGCGCGTTCCGTGATTGGCTCGGGAAAACCCGGGACAGGCTAC